>Ga0210410_10000024_pt1 | contig 291871 bp, 259 predicted proteins | sample IncBWC4MmetaG_FD_161058 | JGI IMG/M metagenome (GOLD analysis project Ga0210410, IMG submission 161058) | Forest soil microbial communities from Barre Woods Harvard Forest LTER site, Petersham, Massachusetts, United States - Inc-BW-C-4-M | ecosystem: Environmental > Terrestrial > Soil >...
AATTGCTGCTTCAACATGACGGCGAAAGGGCGGTCAATGAAAACCGCACTATTTGAAGGTAGGAGGCAGATATGAAATCACAGGGTGTTCGTTGGTTTCTCTTGGCGTTGCTGCTCCCGATGTTGGCGCTCAGCGCTTATGCCGGCTCTGTCAATCTGGGAACCGCAGGCAGCTATGCGGTGCTGGCAGGCTCGACCGTGACCAATACCGGTTCCAGCGTCCTCATCGGAAACCTGGGTGTAAGCCCAGGTTGCGCGGTGACCGGCTTTCCTCTGGGGAGCGTGAGCGGAACCATCAACGCGTGTAACGCGGCTTCCGGTCAGGCTCAGCGCGATCTGGTCACGGCGTACAACCAGGCCATGGGCCTGAAGCCCACTGCCACGCTAACCGGTAAGGATCTGGGCGGAATGGTTCTCACGCCCGGCGTATATTTCTTTGCCAGCTCTGCGCAACTGACGGGGACACTAACCCTCAACAACTTGGGCAACCCCAATGCACTGTTCGTCTTTCAGATCGGGAGTACGCTCACGACCGCCAGCAGTTCGTCCGTGGTTTTTTCCAACAGCCTAACCGACTCGAACGTGTTTTGGCAGGTGGGCAGCTCCGCGACTCTCGGTACGGGCACCTCGTTCCAGGGAAATATTCTTGCGCTCACCAGCATCACCCTGAATAACGGCGCCAGCATCGGTTGCGGGAGTGCCTTGGCGATAAACGGCGCGGTGACTCTGAATAATAACGTCATCGGCGGCGGTTGCAGCGGCGGGTCGACCGTTCCGGAACCCGGCACTATGGGCTTGCTGGGAACCGGGCTGGTAGTTCTTTTGAGCGCGGCGCGATCGAGAATGCGCATCTAGCGTGCCGGTGAAAGACCGGCATCCGGGCTGTTCCATCAAGTGGATTGGACCAAGGTTGTTGCCGCCGATGACGTGAGTGTCCTGGCTCCGTCGACCGAGTCTTCCCTTACGCTGGTGACTTGCTATCCATTTTATTTTGTCGGTCCGGCGCCAAAGCGCTTTGTCGTGGGCGCGCACCAGTACGAGCCGTCCGCACGCATTGGCGAGCATTGAGCAATTTTGGGCAGAATTGCTTTAGCCCCGCGCATATCTTGACTGAGATGGCCACCTCCACTCTACTCTGCATCCACCGCGATCCGACTGAGCTGAGTTTGTTGCAGGATAACGGATACGAACTTGTTACCGCGACCAGTGGTTCCGAGGGCCTGCGGCTTTTTATGGCACGGCCGGTGGATGCCATTGTGCTGGAGTACCATCTCGGCCTGCTGGATGGCGCCGCGGTTGCAGATTTGATCAAGCAGGTCCGGCCCGAAGTTCCGATTGTCATGCTGACCGAAGACCTGGAATTTCCCGACGGAGCGTTGAAGTCCGTCGACGCCATCGTGACCAAAACCGACGGAGTTCATTTCCTGTGGGCAACGATCCATTTTGTGCTGAATGCAAAACCAGCAGCCGTCACGTTCGGGAACGGCCGCCCAAAAGGTTAATGACCAGAACCACCACGGCCACCACCAGCAACAAATGGATCAGGCCTCCGGCAACGTGCAGGCTGAAGCCCAGAAGCCACAGAATCAGAAGCACAATGAAAATTGTCCAAAGCATATTTGTTCCCCCTGGCTCGTCCTAAGAATGTTCGTTCTAAGAATTTTGGAGTTTTGCACTCCGCGCCAGCTAAACGCTTGCTAACGCCTGCCGATACGCCAACCATGACAGGACATGGGGCGATGATGCTGTGCAGGATTGCTCATAATCCGCCAGAATTTCGGCGGCATGCAAAGACCCGGCCGGGGTCTGTTCCTGACCAAGTGGCGAAAGTGAGCAATCCAGACCATCTATTTTTTCTGGCATAAGCGATCCTGTTGTCAGAGACGAGCACTTCTTCTCGCTCTTTCAGGTCCTCTGAACTAAGTCAGCCATCTGAAGTTTTCTCTCCTTAATTCCACAGCTTTGAAAGGAACATTTCATGAAAAAGACAATTTCACTGTTATTGATGAGCATGCTCGGCATGGTCGGAACGAACGCATTTGCCGGCTCGGACCGGGAAGAAACCGTCGACCGCTTGCACAACTCGGTCGAGGTTCTGCAGTCGATCATGGCAACGCCCGACAAAGGCATTCCCGAAGAAGTGTTGAGTGGCGCAAAGTGCATGGTCATCGTACCGCACCTGATCAAGGGCGGATTCATTATTGGCGGTAAGCACGGACGTGGCGTGGCTTCCTGCCGCACGGGTGAAGGCTGGAGCGCTCCCGCATTCGTCTCCGTGGGTGGTGGAAGCTGGGGATTGCAGATTGGCGTCGAAGGCGTTGACCTGGTCATGCTGATCATGAACGACCGCGGCCTGCAGCATCTGCTTTCGAGCAAGTTCGAACTGACCGGAGAAGGATCGGTGGCAGCGGGCCCGGTAGGCCGCCACACTTCCGCTGGAACTGACATATTGCTGAACACGGAAGTGCTCACCTACTCGCGCTCCAAGGGTGCGTTTGCCGGACTGACGCTGGAAGGCGCGGTAATCGAGCAGGATAACGACTCGACGCGAGCCATCTACGGCCATCACATGATGTTCCGCAACATTCTTTCAGGCAAGGCAGCAACGCCCGCAAGCGCGGACGCGTTTGTGAGGGCAGTTTCCCAGGCTGGCCACCAGGCCCGCGTCGCAGAAGCGAAGGAAGGCAACCAGCAGTAATTGCCTCGGGATTGTCAGCGGAAGTTTATGGCTGGCCGGAGCCGGTGCGGTTCCGGCCAGCACGACGGTCTCCGAGAAGGACTGCCACGTCGGTGTCATGGTGGATAAGGCCAACCCAATATGAAGATCACACTGCAGAAATGTGTACGGGCCCAACCAGGAAGACTCCGGAACCTAAAACGCGTTTGGTAAGAGCTCTTCAACACTCACTTGCGAGACTCAAAGGAGAACCGAAATGAAATTGAATTGGATTTGTGGATTCTTGTTCGCAACCGCTCTGTGCGTCCCCTCGTCCGCGCAGGTCGGAATATACATTGGAAGCGCGCCCCCGGCATTGCGCTACGAGGAACGTGGACCGGAACCAGGTCCGGGCTATGCCTGGGTGGAGGGCTATTGGGCTCCGAACGGGCGCCATTACCGTTGGGTAGCGGGACGCTGGGACCGTCCGCCCTATGAAGGCGCAGTTTGGAACCATTCCCACTACGATCACCAGCGGCAAGGTTGGCAATTACATGAAGGCCACTGGGACCATGAGAACCACGACAACCATGGCGATGACCACGGACATGAGCACCACGATCACTAGGGAGTTTGGCTGCGCCGTGATCGCTTGACCGGGTGGGTTATACGGGGAAGGCACCTAAAAAGGTGCCTTCTTTAGCCTTTCCCATGCTTGACATCACGAAAGACATTCATTCGCTCACGACTTTTCGCCGGCGGTCGGGCGACTTCATGAAACAACTCAAGAAGAGCAAGCGTCCGGTCGTGCTCACGGTGAAGGGCAAAGCTGCGGCTGTGGTCCAAGACGCGAAGGCTTATCAGCGCCTGCTGGATGTCGCCGCACGCGCTGACGCGAGAGAGGGAATCCGGCAAGGGCTCGAGGACGCGAAAAAAGGCCATACCCGCCCGGCGCGGGAGTTCTTCGTCAGCTTCGAAGCCGAACATGGCTTATCCAGTTAGTATTACTTCGCGTGCGGAGCGAGACCTAACCCAGCTGTATGAGGACATCAACGCTCCGTACTCCGACGCGGCCCGCCGCTGGTACGAAGGCCTCAAGCAATCCATTCTTAGCCTGGAAGAACATCCCCATCTGTGCGCAGCAACACCTGAGAACCGCCGGCTGCGGAACCTGCTCTATGGCCACAAGCCTCATGTTTATCGTGTGATCTACACGCGTGTTGGAAAGAAAGAAAAGAGTTGAGATCCTCCACATCCGGCACGGAGCGAGGCGGAAGTTCAAGAAGTCGGACCTCGAAGAGGGTTCCTGATCCGTGAGTGGCTTGCTGAGCAGAATTTCGCTTATCTCATCCACTCTTGCGGCCCGCGAATCCCTTCCGCCAAATCGTTCAGGAATGTTGCGGCGCGTGCGCCATCGGCGGCGCGGTGATCGCAGGATAAAGTCAGCGTCATCATGGGGCGGACTCCGGGCTTGCCCTCGATTGCAACGACTCGGTCTGCGATCGCGCCTACGGCGAGAATGGCCGCTTGCGGCGGGGTGATGATCGCGGTGAACTGATCTACTTTATACATGCCGAGATTGCTGATGGTGAAGGTGGCGTCGGCAATGTCGGCGGGGCGCAGTTTCCCTGCCCGGGCGCGCTCGGCTATGCCGCTTCGCTGCTGCGCGATTTCTCCCAGGGTCGCGGTGTGGGCATTGGAGATTACGGCAGCGACCACGCCGTCGTTCACCGCAATGGCTACGCCCATATTCACGTGATCATGAAGGCGAATGCCTTCGGCGGTCCAGCTTGAATTCAGGCGCGGATGCTTGAGCAGGACACGCGACACCAAAGCGACCAGCAAATCTGTGTGCGTGATCCGGATGTGGTGCGTGCGCTCGATCTCGGCTACTACCTTTTCGCGATAGGCGTTGAGCGCGCTGGCATCAATTTCACGCGTGACGAAGAAGTGCGGGACGGTGGTCCAGCTCTGCGTGGTGCGTTCGGCCATCAGGCGGCCGAGAGTGCTTGGGACTTCGAGGCTGCTGGATTTCTTCGGGGCGGCGCTCGATGCAACTGTCGCCGCCGCCTGCACGTCGGAGGCAAGGATCTCGCCGCCGGGGCCGGAGCCGCGCACGGCCGTAATATCCACGCCCAGTTCTTTCGCGAGACGGCGAGCTTTCGGAGAGATTCTCGCCGTCTGAATCGCAGAAGATTCGGGAGCGCTTGCCGCTGTGGGCGCGCTGTGGGATTCCGTCTTCCCTCGCGCGGCTGGCACGGCATTAGAAGATTCGTTCGCTGTCGGCGGCTTTTCGCCGGGAGCGACGATCCAGGCAATAGTCTGACCCACAGGAATGTCTGATCCGACCACACCGATGATTCCAGCGAGGATTCCGTCGGCCGTGGCTTCCACTTCCATCACCGCTTTGTCGGTTTCGATTTCGAGAAGCGGTTCGCCCTTGGTGACGCGGTCCCCTTCCTTTTTTCGCCAGGCAATGAGCTTGCCGGTTTCCTGCGCCATCTCGAGGGCGGGCATGACAACACTGAAGGCCATAGTCTTTTTATCGGGGAAGGGCTGTGACTATGGCCTTCAGTCCGAAACTCCTACGCGCTCGGTTTTTGCGCTGGCCTCGATCATGTCGAGCACGCGTGCGCTGGGCGCAGCTTCCGTTTCTCTGACGGTGGGCAGTGGTCCGTTGACCGTGAAATAATGCGCACCCGCCACCAAAAGTTCTTCGGCAGGAAAACGTGTGATCACTTCGTGTCCGGTCGGCGTGACTACGATTTCTTCTTCAATGCGCGCCGCGCTCCAGCCATCGGTCGAGGGCCAGAAGGTTTCGAGCGCGAACACCATGCCCGGCTCGATCGTGACCGGATGCTCAAACGAAACTAGGCGGCTGATCACCGGCTTTTCCCAGATGGCGAGGCCGATGCCGTGGCCGTATTGCAAGGCGAAGCAGGCTTCTTCGTTGGGAAATCCGAATTCTTCGGCTTTCGGCCAGACGGCGGCGATCTCCGCAGTGGTGCGTCCAGGGCGCACCAGATCGATGGCCGCGTCGAGATAGTCGCGGCAGCGCTTGTAGGCGTCCACCATCGCGCGGGACGAATAGCCCACGGTAAAGCAGCGGTAGTAGCAGGTGCGGTATCCCATGTAGGAATGCAGAATGTCGTAGTAGACGGGATCGCCGGGGCGCAGCACGCGATCGGAGAACACGTGCGGATGCGGATTGCAGCGCTCGCCGGAAATTGCGTTCACCGCTTCCACATATTCCGAACCCAGATCGTAGAGGATTTTGCTGACCAGGCCGACCGCTTCGTTCTCGCGCATGCCAGGCTTCATGGCACGATAGAGTTCGTCGTAGGCGGCATCGACCATCATCGCGGAAGTGTTCAGCAGCGAAATTTCGTCCTGGGTTTTGATGACGCGGGCCTCGGACATAAGCGCCTGGCCATCGACCACCTTGATGCCTTCGCGTTGCAGCGCGAAGAGAACCGGGAGTTCGATGATGTCGATGCCAACCGGCTCTTTGTGCAGGCCGCGCATTTCGAGTTCGATGCGAATCTTTTTCGCGACGTCTTCGGCGCGCCCCATCTCCGGCGTCATGGCGCCGCGCAGCATCGAGATTCCCGCGCGCGAGCGTCCATCGAGCCAGGGGCAATTCTGTTGATGGTGCTTGGCGGCGGAGCCGAAATCCCACAGGATCGGCTCGTCATTCTGCGGCAGCAGCGTGAAGCGGTTGGCCTTGTCCTGCGCCCATGTGCCGATGTGCGTGGAGGTCAGGTAGCGCACGTTGTTCATATCGAAACAGAGCAGCGCCCCCATCTCGGATTTTGCCAGCAAGGCCTTGGCTTTTGCCAGACGCTCGCGGCGGAGGCGATCGAAATCGATGCGGTTCTCCCAATCGACTGCCATGGTTCCATGAGTTTTTAATGCCATAAATCCTCCGTGTAGCGCCGCCGTCTCGGCGGCTGTCCGCCGCTGCGAGGGCGAGACGCCCTCGCGACAGCCGGCAGGATGCCGGCGCTACTCTTTACCGCACAACTTTCTCGCTGCTTCTGTTACTGTCTGCTCCGTCGGCACTGTCGCATCTTCCAGCGGCGGAGAGAATGGAATCGGAACATGCATCGCTCCCATTCTTTTCACCGGCGCGTCCAGATCGTAGAATGCGCCTTCGGCGATCACGGCGGCAAGCTCTGAGGTTACTCCGTAACGGCCGTAGCCTTCATCCAGCACAATCACCCGAGAAGTTTTCCTCGCCGAGTCGATCAAAGTCTTTTCATCCAACGGCCACGTGGTGCGCGGATCGACCACCTCGGCGCTGATGCCGTCTTTCTCCAGAAGAATCGCCGCACCCAGCGCGACTTGCACCATGCTGCTGGTGGCGACCAGCGTGATGTCGTCACCGGCGCGCTTCACATCGGCCACGCCCAGCGGGATGGTGTAATCGTCCTGCGGAACCGGGCCCTTCAGCTTGTACATCATTTTATCTTCGAAGAAGATGACTGGGTTCTCATCGCGGATGGCCGTCTTCAGCAGGCCCTTCGCATCGTAGGGCGTCGAGGGCAAAACCACTTTCAATCCGGGCACGTGGCTGAACCATGCGTGCAGCGATTGCGAGTGCTGCGCCGCCGAGCGCCGCGTCGCGCCCAGCGTGGTGCGCATCACCATGGGAACCTTCCAGTGCCCGCCTGACATGTAATGAACTTTGGCGGCCTGGTTCACCATCTGGTCCATGGTAAGAGTGATGAAGTCGCCGAACATGATGTCGACCACGGGACGAAGGCCTGTCATCGCCGCGCCGACAGCCACTCCGGTGAATCCGGCTTCGGAAATCGGCGTGTCGACCACGCGGCCGGCGCCGAACTCTTCGACTAATCCCGATAGGACCTTGAACGGAGTGCCAGCCTCGGCGACATCTTCTCCGAAGATGCAGACGTGGGAGTCGCGGCGCATTTCTTCGGCGAGCGCCTCGCGTACTGCCTGCGCAAATGTGAGTTCGCGTTCAGGCATAGACGTGCTTCTCTACTTCATCGACGTTTGGGTAAGGCGCCGCAATGGCAAACTTAACCGCTGCTTCCATGATTGAGCGGACTTGGGATTTGATCGCATCGAGAGACCCAGCGTCGGCGTAGCCCTGCTCAAGCAACCACTTCGATAGAACAGAGATGGGGTCGCGATCTGTCTTCCAGTGCTGCTCTTCCTGCTTCGAGCGATAGTATTCGCGATTAATGTCGCCGACGTGATGGCCGCTGTAGCGGTAAGTGTCACACTGCAAGAATGCGGGCCCGCCGCCAGAGCGTGCACGCTTCACCAGCCTTGTCGCGACTTCATGCACGGCGCGTACATCTTGCCCGTCGACACTTGCCGCTTCGATGCCGAAAGCCGTAGCGCGGCCGAGAATGGTGCCGGCAGTGGTTTCCGTGAAGTGCGTGTACTCGTTGTATTGATTGTTTTCGCAGACGTAGATGACGGGCAGCTTCCATAACTGCGCCAGGTTCATCACTTCGTATAACGATCCCTGGCCGAGCGCGCCTTCGCCGAAGAAGCAGACTGCGACACGATCCGTGCCCAAAGTCTTGGCGGAGAAAGCCGCGCCGGTGGCGATACCCACACTGCCGCCGACAATGGCATTCGCGCCAAGGTTGCCGGTCGCGGGGTCGGCGATGTGCATCGATCCACCTTTGCCGCGGCAATAGCCCGCTTCCTTACCCAGCAACTCGGCGAACATACGGTCGGGCGATGCTCCTTTTGCGAGGCAATGTCCGTGGCCGCGGTGAGTGCTGGTGATGTAATCGTCGATGCGCAGGGCTTCGCAGATTCCAACCGCGACAGCTTCTTCGCCGCTATACAAGTGCGCGAGTCCGGGCATGAGCGCGCGAGTGTAGACCTCATTCACCTGCTCTTCGAACAGACGGATGCTCACCATCTGGCGATACGCGTGAAGCCACTTTTCTTTTTCAGTGGCAGTTTCGCGGCTAGCTTCGGTTTTGGAGGTAGCAGTCGTCATTTCTTCTTCGGTCCTGCCGTGACCGGAGTCGTCACTCCTGACATGGCGGCCAGCACATCGAACATGCAGGCGAAGTCGTATTTCGTCCAGCCCATGCCGCGCGCCGCGGTCAGAATCTCATTACTTACCGCGGTCGAAGGCAGCGGCACATCAAGCTGACGTCCCAGATCCATCGCGAGGACCATATCCTTCTGCATCATGTTGACATCGAACCAGGCCTCTTCCGGCTGCTGCAACACAAACGGACCGCGGTACTGAATCATGGGAGAAGCGATCGCACTGTGCGTGAGCACATCGACCGCGGTCTCGCGCGCGATACCGCTTTTCTCAGCCAGCAACACTCCTTCGGAAAACGCCAGCATCTGCACGGCGAGACTCAGGTTCACCGCAATCTTCATGGCGAGCGCAAGTCCATTGTCGCCAACGTGCGTGACTTTGGGCCCAATGTCGAGCAGGAGCGGTTTTACTTTTTCGAAGGTCTCGCGGCGTCCGCCCACCATCACCGAGAGCTTGCCTTCCTGCAACGTGATCACGCTGCCGGACACCGGGGAGTCGACCATGTCCGCGCCTTTTTCGCGAACCTTCGCGGCGAGAGCGCGGCTCACGGTGGGACTCACTGTGCTCATGTCGATAAAGATCTTGCCCGCGCTTAAACCTGCCAGCATTCCGTCGGGACCCTCGGTGATGGCTGCGATGGCAGCAGAGTTGGTGACCATCGCGAAAGTAAAGTCGGACGCGCTGGCGACGGCGCGCGGCGAGTCGGCCCACTGCATCCCTTTTGCGACCAGCCATTGCGCCTTAGCGCGCGTGCGGTTGTAGCCGGTGACGGTGTGGCCCTTGCTGAGCAGACGATGCACCATCTGGCTGCCCATGACTCCCAAACCGATAAATCCGAGTTTCGCCATCCGACTGAAAACCTCCGAACCTTAATGATGCGAGGACAGCTATGCAACGACGTCGCGCAGCGATTTTACACGCTGATCTTGGATCCCGCCGGCACATGTCTCCCGGGAGATTTGCTGACGGAAGCCACTTGCGAATCCTGACGTACTTGCTCGAGATGGGCGCGCATGGCGCTGCGCGCCATTTCCGGATCGCGCCGCTCCATGGCGTCCAAAATACGCTTGTGATGAACCTGGCCGCGTTGCGGCCCGCCTTCGACGTTAAAGATCCGGATGCGCTGCTCGCGCAGCAGTCCAACAATGGAATCGATCAAGGAAAGAATCAGCGGGTTGGCGGCGGCTTCGGCGAGGGCGAGATGGAAATCGAGATCGGCCTCGATGTAGGCTTCGGGATCTTTCTGCGACCGCCCCATCACCGCGACCGCCTCACGCATCGCTGCGAGGTCCTCATCCTTGACGCGCTCCGCGGCCATGGCGGCGATTCCCGGTTCCAGAATCAAGCGCAGTTCCGCCAGATGAGGCGAACCTTCCACCTGGCCGAGCTTCACCATCAGGTCAAACGACTGGCGTGCAGCCTGCGTGGTTCCGTCAGTCACGAAAGTGCCGCGGCCGGAGTAGGCTTCGACCAAACCTTTCTCACGAAGCGCTTTTACGGCTTCGCGGACGGCGGTTCGGCTGACCCCGAGGCGTTGCGCTAATTCGCGTTCGGCGGGAAGCTGGTCGCCGGGCTTGAGTGTGCCATTGAGGACAGAGGCTTCGATCTGCTGAACGATCTGCTCGTACAGCCGCGAGGTCCGGACAACTTTGTACACAGGGGTTTCTCCCGCACGGGCCAGTTTGGGGGAACCGGCGATGGTCTGGCTACTATACCGCAGGTCCAGTGGAAGCGGGGCGGTTTCTGCGGCTTTGGAGTCGGGAGCGAGCAATTGCGGTCTCTCGGTATGGTGGTATGACAGCTAGGACACTACCACTTTCCTTTGGCGGAAAGCAAGTCCTGCCGAGAAGGGCCAATTTCCTTGGTCCAGTCATGGAAAAGCTAAGCTCCAGAGGACTTTACTAACCAGCTTCGGGAGGCGCGAGAAGCGGGCAAGACCGGAGAATTTGCTTGACTTCATTCGTGTAGCAATGGTATGGCTGTCGGACCAGCAAAACGGAGGAAGTTCCGATGACTTTCCGAAGCACTGCCATGTCCGCAGCTCGCGAGACGACTTTAGCCATCAGGATTGTTCTTCTTGTTGTCGCACTGGGTCTGATGACTCTGCCTGCGCTGGCCCAGTCCACGGCCGGGCGCGTGCTCGGCAGCGTCACCGACCAAAGCGGCGCTTCGGTTGCGGGCGCAACCGTGGTAATCGCCGACACGGAGCGCGGCACGTCGCGAACCCTCACAACCGACTCGTCTGGGGAGTATGTGGCCCCCGACCTGATCCCGGGAACCTACAAGATTCACGTTGCTGCCAAGGGCTTCAAGTCGACGGAGAGGCCGAACATCACGATCGAGGTCGCGACCGACGTTCGCGCCGACTTCACTCTGCAACCGGGCAACGTTTCCGAAGTCGTGATTGTTAGCGGAGAAATTCCTCTGCTCAATACAACCTCGTCCACCCTGGGCGGAACCTTGAGCAACCAGGAGATCAACGATCTGCCCTTGAACGGCCGCAACTACCAGAACCTGCTACAGCTGCGGCCCGGGGTGATGCGCTACCCCGGTGGAGGGTTTTCTACGACCAGCGCCAACGGTCTGCGCGCCGAAGACAACGCTTTTCTCATTGACGGCCTGTACAACAGCGAGCCTTTTTCCGGGCAAGGCATTCTCAATGGCGCCGGAATCGTGGGAGACTCTGCCACGATCCTGCCCATCGATTCAATTCAAGAGTTCAATCTCCAGCAGAATCCTCCGGCTGAGTACGGGTGGAAGCCGGGTGCCATCGTAAACGTGGGATTGAAATCGGGCACAAATCGTTTGCACGGCACCGCATTCGCTTTCGGCCGTGACGGGGCACTGGATGCACGCAATTACTTCAACACCGGCCCGGCGGCCAAGGTTGACCGAAGCCTGGAGCAGTTCGGCGGCAGCTTGGGCGGAGCGATTATAAAGAACAAAGCATTTTTCTTCGGCGCCTACGAAGGCCAGCGCTACAACATCGGAAACACCTACAGCGTAACTACTCCTTCGATGCAGCCGTTGCCCACGCCCGCCGTACCGAACTGTACTTATGTTGTGGGCGACTGCCTCAACAGCGTTCCCAACGCGATCGCCGATCTGCAAGCCGCAATGGCGGCCGGCGTTCTCGATGCCCACGGACAGTCCATCGTCCCAAGCAAGGCCAGCGAGTTGATCTCGGGGTGCACCTGGGCAGCGACCGGCCCGGTCACGTGCGTTGGTACTGGCTTCCCGATCAACAACAATCTTAGCCCCAACTTCGTTCAAGGATTTCCCAATCAAGCCGGCACTGATGATGTCGTAGCCAAAGTGGATTACAACCTGAATTCGCGCCATACCATCAGCGGCACTTATTTCTTCGGAAACAATTCGGGTACGGCTGAGGACTTCGCCGAGCTGGAATCCCAATGGCGCTCCAAGATACACACCCGCGCCCAGGTCGTGGGAGGGAACTGGATTTGGACACCTAACACCAACTGGGTGAATGAAGCTCGAGCCGGTTACAGCCGCCTCTATCAGCCCACGTTTCCCGGCGATATCAATACCCCCCCATCAGCCTACGGCCTTACAACCGGCGTGAGCGGTCTGTTTACAGGAGGCTTGCCGCGAATCGGATTTGCTGGCGCCTTCGTGCCGGGCGAGGGTGGATTCAAATGGCCAAAGTTTCAGGGGCCGGACACGGTCACGCAATTCATCGATCACGTTTCTTACACCTTCGGCAAGCATTCCTTTAAGTTCGGCGGCGAACTGCGTCGCGATGCAGTCAACGGCGGCGCTTTCGGGAACGCCAGAGGGAGTATCACGGTGCTGGGCGGAGTAGCGATAACGGCGGGAGCGGGTTCGACTGCATTGGAAGACTTCTTTGCCGGCGATCCGTTCAAAGCATCGGTGCAAGTCGGCGATCCGAAGCGACAGCTTCACGATTGGGCCTACGGACTTTTCGTGCAGGACGACTGGCGGGTTACGAAAAACTTAACGCTTAATTACGGCTTGCGCTACGAGTTCAGCACGGTGCCTAAGGAAGCTCACAACCGCCTTGGTAACTTCGATTCCAGCTCCGCGACGGGAGTGATCCAGGTTGGGATCAACGGAGTCAGCCGGCCCTTCGACTCAGCTCCCAAGGATTTTGCTCCCCGCGTCGGTTTTGCCTGGGATGTAATGGGGACTGGCAATACGGTTCTCCGCGGCGGCGTCGGTTTGATGTACGAGAGTGTGAACTGGGAATCTTTCCTGGCTTTCAACAACAGCTACGGTTTGACCAACATTCCCACCGGCGCCATCATTGCCAATACCGGCCTTCCCAATCAGCAAACCGCCGGCGGCACAATCACTTCTGGAAACCTGCTTATCCCCCCAATTCTTCCCCAGTGGGATAGCAGCTCTCCTTTGTACGGAAACCTGAGCACCAGCAGCATCAACTGCGATCCCCTTGCCGGCGGCCCTTGTCCCATCATGAGCGTGGTTCGGAATCTCACCACTCCCTACGTTTGGAATTACAACCTCAACGTGCAGCATGCTTTCACTCCAAAGCTGTCACTGGAAATTGGATATGTCGGCAACCATGGAACTAACCTGACGGGCATTCGCGACATCAACCAGGAGACCCCCGGCTCGAACGACCAGACGACCCGGCCGTATAACGCGCAGTTCGGCTGGTTGAGCAACATCTTCCAGATGGGAAACATTTATAAGTCCAATTACAACGGCCTCCAGGCCACGCTCACCGCGCGCAACTACCACGGGCTGAGCATGGTGGTGGGTTATACGTTCTCGCATTCACTGGATGATGTGGGAGCCAACTGGGATTTCGGCGCGGGTTACGGCATGCCGCAGGATTCCACGCATCCCCAGCGCGAGTACGCCAGCAGCGATTTCGATATCCGGCATCGCTTCACAGCTTCGATCACTTACGCCGTTCCGGGTAAGAAGGGTCATGGGCAGATCTTCGAGGGCTGGGAGATCAATGCCATCGCCACGCTCCAGAGCGCGCAGCCCTGGGGCGTGATTGACTTGACCAGCGGCCTCGATGGAATTGGGAGCGCCCCCTTCAGCCCGCCGCAGTTCGCCCCCATGCGCTGGGATTTCTTCGGCAACCCGTCTGATTTCAAGTCGGGGTCGACACCGATTCCGTTTTTCCCAGCTGGCTCTCCCAGCACACCGGCGGCTTGCACCAACGACGCGGCCAGCGTAGGCGCATCCGGTTCGCTCGCTACGTTCGGCTGCTTCGCGAAGGGGAATTCAGTGCTGATCGCTCCGCCCGCAGGACAGTTCGGGACGATGGGCCGCAATTTGTTCCGCGACTCAGGATTCAGCAACCTGGACTTCTCCATCGCCAAGAATTGGCACTTTGGCGAAAGGCTTCAGGCACAGTTCCGCGCCGAATTCTTCAACATTCTCAACCACCCCAACTTCGCCAATCCTTACGGTGGACAGAACGGTTATGGCAACAACGATCCGGTTGCGGCTGCCACACTGTTTGGCTGCGGATGCGTAACGCCAGACATAGCGGCTGCCAATCCGGCGGTGGGTTCAGGCGGACCGCGTTCCGTGCAGTTGGGTCTGAAGTTCACGTTCTAGCGGTGAGTTGGTTTGGGGTAGTGTGGGCCGGACGCAATTCCGTCCGGCTTTTTTTCGTAAGTCGCTCGCGCGTCGATTCGCGAGCGAGAAAAAATGAGGGCTGACATTATGAAGAGACGAAATAATTTTTCCTTGCCAGTTTTCCTGTTGCTGTTTCCTGCATTCATTTCTGCTGACGCTCTTGCTCAAGGCGCCGCCGCTCAAAAAGAAGAGCGGCGCGAGCGCACCATCGACGAGATCAAAGTCGAGGCCATTCACCGCGCTGAGGTGGGCCGGTATCCACTGATCGGGCTTGATCCCGCGGACGTGAAAGAGGCTTTCGAGAGCATCCACACCAGCGACAAGGACGAATGGGCCGCCGGATTCATGCGCGTGGCCGATCGCTACTTCAACGAAGCGAAGACGCTGGAGAAGACTGATCCCACGAAAGCGAATGCCGACTACGTCCGCGCCTGGCGGCTTTATTCGTTCGGACGCTGGCCGATTCCCGCATCTCCGGGCAAGCAGCGCTCGTATGAGAAAGCTCTCGAAGCATTTCTGGATCATGCGAAGTTCTTCGATCCGCCGCTTGAGATCGTGCGTATTCCTTTCGAAGGAAAAGAAATCATCGGCTACTTGCGCCTGCCGAAGAATGCGACAGGACCAGTGCCGCTGGTGATTGCGGTGAATGGTTTGGATAGCCGCAAAGAAGACCTCACAGAAAGTTTCAGCGCGATTCTTCCTTTCGGAATTGGTTATCTCGCGGTCGATGGTCCCGGGACGGGGCAAAATCCGATTAAGGTGAGCGAGACTGCAGACCGCATGCTGTCGCGCGTCCTCGATTACGCGCAGTCGCGACCCGAGGTCGATAAGAATCGCATTGCGATGCATGGCGTAAGCTGGGGAGCGTACTGGGCCACGAAGATGGCGATTGTTGAGCGTGCGCGGCTGCGCGGAGCGAGCGCGCAGTCTCCTCCGGTAGATAAATTCTTCCAGAAAGATTTTCTGATGAACTCGCTGTTGGGGAATCGCGAATATTTATTCGATCAAGTGCCCGCGCTCATGAACATTCTGGAAGGGGTGCACACGCTCGATGAACTGGGCGACTACTTGCCGAAGATGTCGCTGGTGCATCAGGGATTGCTGGGCAAGCCGATGGCGCCGATGCTGATTCTCGCGGGAGTCAACGACACGCAGGTTCCCATCGAGGATGAATATTTGCTCCTGAACAAGGGCGATGTGCCGAAAGAAGCCTGGATTAATCCTAGCGGGGGACACCTCGGGCGGCAGGTTGGAGTGTGGCCCGATCCGCGGATCTTCAAGGAAGTGATTATTCCCTGGCTGGTGAAGACGTTGCAAGGGCCGTAAAGCAGTGGTCAGTGGCCAGTGATCAGTGGTCAGTAGAATCTTTCTAATCAATGCCCGCATCAATCGCAACTTCAGAACTCGACGCCAAACCGCCCTTGCCGCGCCGGAAGCCCTTCTACGCGTCTCTGTGGATCCAAGTGCTGATCGCCATGCTGGCTGCGCTGGTACTGGGATATCTCAGCCCCGCGCGCGCCGTCGCCATGAAGCCGCTGGGCGACGCCTTCATACGGATGATCACCATGATCATCACCATCCTCATCTTCTGCACCGTGGTGACCGGCATCGCCGGGATGCAGGACTTGAAGAAGGTGGGACGGGTGGGCGGCAAAGCGCTGCTCTATTTTGAAATCGTTTCGACCATCGCGCTGGTGATTGGCCTGATCGTTGGCAACGTAGTTCGGCCCGGCAGCGGCTTCAACGTGAATCCGGCGTCGCTTGATGCCCGGGCCGTGGCCGATTATGCCGGCCAGGCCAAGGCGCAAAGCGTCACCGACTTTCTGATGCACATCGTCCCTACGACTGTGACGGATGCGTTTGCCAAGGGCGACATCCTGCAAGTGGTGTTTGTTTCGATACTGTTTGGCTTTGCTCTGGCCTCGGCAGGGCCGCGCGCCAAGCCCATCGTGGCGCTGCTCGAATCGCTGACACAAGTCATCTTCCGTGTGGTGAACATTCTGATGCGCTTCGCGCCGATCGGATGCTTCGGAGCCATGGCCTTCACCATCGGTAAATACGGGTTCGCGTCGCTGGGGCCGCTGGTCAAGCTGATCGCGACGTTTTGGGTGACTTCCATTCTGTTTGTGCTCATCGTGCTGGGTGCGATTTGTTGGATCGCGGGATTCAACATTGTGAAGTTTCTGCTGCACATCAAAGAAGAAATCTTGCTGGTGCTGGCCACCAGCTCGTCGGAAACCGCAATCCCTACTTTGATGGAGAAGCTCGAAAAGCTGGGCTGCTCGCGGTCTTTGGTCGGCCTCGTGGTTCCCACGGGCTACACCTTCAACACTGACGGCAGCAGTTTGTACATGACGCTGGCGGCGCTGTTCGTCGCCCAGGCCACCAATACTCATCTGACGCTGCTCGAACAGATGACCATCTTCTCGGTCGCAACGCTGACCTCGAAGGGAGCGAGCGGAGTGCAGGGAGCGTCCTTCATCGCATTAGTCGCAACTCTGTCGGTGATCCCGACAATTCCGGTGGCGGGGATGGCCCTGATCCTCGGCATCGACCGCTTCATGAGCATGTTCCGCGCCCTGGTGAACATGATCGGCAACGGCGTGGCCACGCTGGTCGTGGCGCGCTGGGAGAATGAGTTGGGTAGGGAAGCGCTGAGGGACAGATTGGCGTGAGATCGCGACGGTCTGACGGTCGCGGCGATATACTCGCAGTAGCGTGACAACACGAGAACAAAAACTCCTTATCGACATGCTCCCGGTACTGTCAACGGAGCTTCAGCAGCTTCTTGCCGGACAAGGCGAACCTGAACTGGCTGCCCAAGTTCCAAGATTAGCCGTGATTGACCGGTGCCGCTGCGGCGACGATTTCTGCGGGACCTTCTACGTGCTGCCCAAGCCGATGGGCGCATACGGTCCCGGTCACCGGAACGTGGAACTCATACCGAAAGATGGGATGATAATACTTGACGTGGTCGCCGATAAAATTGCAAAGGTAGAGATCCTGTATCGGGATGAGATCCGAGAGAAGCTCCTAACCGAATTCCCCTGAAGGTTATCCCTATGACCGGAAAAACCGCTCTCGTAACTGGCGCCAACGGCGGCCTCGGCACTCACGTCACGAATGCCCTGCTGGATGCGGGCTTCACGGTAGTCGGCCTCGCACCGCGAATCCAGCGGTCTGATTTCAACCATCCGACTTTCATCGCGCTTCCCGCCACTCTCAACAGCCTCGACGCTGCGAAGAAGGCCGTCGGCAGCGTGATCACGCGCAGCGGGAAGATCGACGTGCTGGCTCATCTGGTGGGCGGTTTCACCATGGGCCAGACCGTCGCCGCCACGGACGACGCCGCGTGGCAGCGCATGTTCGACGCGAATCTCAACAGCGCGTTCCACATCCTGCGCGCCGTCATTCCCGAAATGCGCAAGGCTGGAGGCGGCCGCATCGTCGCGATCGGAAGCCGGCAGGCCGAAGAACCCGCGCCCACAATTGGTGCTTACAGTGCGTCGAAGGCCGCTCTGGTATCGCTGATGAAGACGGTCGCGCTGGAAAATAAAGATGCGGGCATTACCGCGAACGTCATTCTCCCCGGCACGATCGACACTCCCGCCAACCGAAAAGATATCCCCGGCGCGGACCTCTCCACTTGGGTGCAGCCTGCCTCGATAGCCAGCCTGATCGTGTGGCTGGCGGGAGACGCCGGCAAAGACGTGACCGGCGCGGCGATTCCGGTGTATGGCCGGGGACTCTAGAAGGTTGTGTCATTTCTTAGTGTCATTTCTTAGTAACTACAGTAACCACCCCACCTGCACACTTTTTGTTGCACATTAACACTGCTGCAATATGGTGCATCTAGAATTGTTGGAGGAGATGCCCCATGAGTTCGCCGCGCATTGCGAAATCGCTGCCGCTACAGGTGTGCGCAGTGTGTTACCGCAAGCGGGGCGACGCGGTGGAGTTCCTGCTAGTGAACACCAACGGCGGCAATAAGTGGACCTTCCCCAAAGGATCGCCCGAAGCCCGCCTCTCGCACAGCCAATCGGCCGAGCAGGAAGCCGCGGAAGAAGCCGGAGCGCTGGGCACGATCGAGCCGCGCCACTTTCATCTCTACATTCACTCCAAGGGCGTGTTCTGGCAGCCGGGCGGCGTGCAGGAATTTGTCGTGAAAGCCTTCTTGATGGAAGTCCACGAACTGCGCCGGCCCGATGAATTGCAGCGTCATCCCACCTGGTTCAGTCCGGAAGAAGCCCGGCAGCGGCTGGCCAAAGGCCGCGAAGTGAAGTATGCGCATGAACTCGAAGCCGTGATTGATCGCGCTCTCGAACGCATTCAGTTCCACAGCGAACTGTGGGGCAAGTATCCAGAAAGCCGCAACAGTCGCGCCGCCGCACATTCCTGATTTGTCTCAGTACTGGGTACTAGGTACTGGTTTATGAGACGATGATTCCAGCCCATGATCCAGCTTTCCGGTGCCGGAAAACGTTTCGGCCACAAACTTCTTTTTGAAAATACCGACTGGCTGATTACGCCCCACGACCGCGTAGGTCTGGTGGGCGCGAACGGCACCGGCAAATCCACGCTGATGAAGGTTCTTGCCGGCTTGGATACGTTCGACTACGGCTCGCTCATCGTTGCCAAAGGCACGACGGCTGGATATCTGCCCCAAGATGGCCTCACGCTCTCCGGCCGCACCGTGTTTGCGGAGTGCATGACGGTTTTCACCGGGCTGCACGCGATCGAGCGGGAACTGGTAACACTCACGCACAAAATCTCCGAACTCGATCACACCAGCCCGGAGTATGCCGAGGTGGCCGACCGCTATCACAGCCTGGAGCACGAGTTCCGCACGCGCGATGGCTACTCAATTGAAGCCGAAGTGGGACGCGTGCTGCAAGGGCTGGGCTTTCGCAAAGAAGACTGGGAGCGGCAGACGGACGAGTTCTCCGGCGGTTGGCAGATGCGGCTGGCGCTGGCCAAGCTGCTGCTGCAGAAGCCGAACCTGCTGCTGTTGGATGAACCGACGAACCATCTCGATCTCGAAGCGCGCAACTGGCTGGAAGAATATCTGCACGACTATCCGCACGCCCTGGTGCTGATCTCGCACGACCGTTATTTTCTTGACGTGGTGGTGAACAAGATCGCGGAGATCTGGAACAAGCGCTTCTGGTTCTACACCGGCAACTACGACAAGTTCCTGACGCAGAAAACGCAGCGCAATGAGCAATTGCAGGCCGCTTACAAAAACCAGCGCGACCGGATTGAGCAACTGGAAGTCTTCATCAACCGCTTCCGCTACCAGGCCACCAAGGCGAAACAAGTGCAGAGCCGGATCAAAGAACTGGAGAAGATTGAGCGGATCGAAGTTCCTCCCGAAGAAAAGACGATCCACTTTTCTTTTCCGCAGCCGAAGCCCAGCGGACGAATCGTGGCCGAGTTCGTGGGTGTAGCGAAGACTTATCCGGCAAAACCGGGGACGAACGCTGGCGCAAAGGAAGTCTTTCGTGATGTTAATTTCCTGATTGAAAAGGGTGACCGCATTGCGCTGGTCGGCGTGAACGGAGCTGGAAAATCCACGCTGATCAAGCTGCTCGCGGGCGAGGAAAAGACGACGCACGGCGAATTCAAACTGGGCCACAACGTTGAAGCCGATTACTTTGCTCAAGATCAATACAAAGAGCTTGATCCCGACGCCCGCATGATCGACGATCTGGGCAACGCGTCTCCGCGCTCCACGCAGACCGAACTGCGCAGCCTGCTGGGATGTTTCCTGTTTTCCGAAGACGACGTGTTCAAGAAGATCGGCGTGCTTTCCGGCGGCGAGCGCGGCCGCTATGCCCTGCTGCGCCTGCTGCTGCATCCGGCAAATTTCCTCCTGCTCGACGAGCCTACGAACCACCTCGACCTCCGCGCCAAAGACGTCCTACTCGATGCGCTCATGAAATATACGGGTACGGTGGTCTTCGTGTCGCACGACCGCTACTTCATCGACAAGCTGGCGACGCGGGTTTTCGAGATTGGAGACGGCAAGGTCGAGGTCTATCCCGGCAACTACGAGGACTATCTCTGGCGAAAACAGGGCGGGAGCGCTAAGCAGAACGAGGCAATCCGCCAGCAACTGAGCATGAATGAGCCGGAGCCTCCTGCACCTTCCAACGGCAATCAGCCCGCCGCCGACGCCCAGCCTGCCGCCAAGGCGAAGCGCATGAATCCCATCAAGCGCAAGAAGATGGAAGACCGCATTCGTGAACTGGAAGGGGAGATTAGTCGCGCCGAGACCGCAATTGCACAGTATGAAACGGCCTTGCAGGATTTCGTCAGCGCCGAGAAAAGTCAGCGCCAATCCCATGAACTCGACCAACAAAGAGCTGCCCACGCTGCCTTCATCAAAGAATGGGAAGAACTGGCTGAGTCTCTACCGGAAGACTAACGGGGCCGACTAGTCGCCGGGCCGCGCGCGCAACCGTACACCCTCTTCCGTAATCTCGGAGGATCGCTTACCTCTGTGCGATAGTGAGCATGGCCGATGGGACACGAACTTTCCGGCGGCCCCAAAATTCCAGACCCACCGCAGGGACGGCGCCCGCGGAAATGAAGGAAGGTCCAATGCTTCAGTCCTCAGAGAACTCGTACGGCGTGAAGTCCACCTCACCAGCTTCGAACCCCAACTCTTTTAATCCAGTCAAGACCACTACCGCCCCTATCGAGCAGGCCACCATTGGCCGCACGCTCGTGATCAAGGGCGAAGTCAGCGGTGCGGAAGCGCTCTACATCGATGGCCGCATCGAGGGCAAGATCAGCCTGCCCGATAACCGCATCACCATCGGTCGCAACGGCAGCGTGCAAGCTAACATCGTTGCCCGCGAAGTTGTGGTCATGGGCAAGGTGAACGGAAACATTGATTGCAGCGACCGCGTGGATATCCGCAGCGAAGGCTCGGTCACAGGAGACGTTTCCACAGTACGCATCAGCGTGGAAGACGGCGCCGTGCTCAAGGGCGGCATCCAGGTAAAGAGCGGCGACCACAAGCAGCAGAATCAGGCGCAGTCTCACCAGAAGGCGGAGACGCCGAAGCCGGCTGCGGTGGAAACGCCGAAGGCCCTGGCTGCAACCGCCCACGCGTAAGCAGGAATAAAGGATAGGGATCAGGGGATGGGGATTAGAAGGACGCTAACCCTAACCCCTGATCCCTATTTCTTACTTCTTCTCCTTCGGCTTCAAATCCAACGACGCCGAATTCATGCAGTAGCGCAGCCCCGTGGGCGCGGGACCATCCTCGAACACGTGCCCCAAATGCGCGCCACACTTTGCACAGCGCGCCTCGGTGCGCACCATTCCATAGCTGGAATCCTTGTGCTCCTCAACCTTGCCTTCGTCCGCGGGCTTGTAGAAACTTGGCCAGCCCGTGCCGGAATCGAATTTCGTCGAGGAATCGAACAGCGGTTCCCCGCAGCACACGCAGTGGTACGTCCCCGCGTCCTTGGTCTTCCAGTACTTGCCGGTAAAGGCGGGCTCGGTTCCGGCTTCGCGGGTCACGTGATACTGCTCCGGCGTAAGCTTCTGCTTCCACTCAGATTCGCTCTTTGCCATCTTCTCTGCCATGAATGCCTCCAAAATCAGTGGTCAGTAAAACCCATTGAGCCTCCCACTTGCGCGGCGGGTCTTACTGACCACTGGCCACTGACCACTGACCACTGACCACTGACCACTGACCACTGACCACTGACCACTGCTTTTAGATGTTCGGCTGCCCAAAAAGTGGCGAGCCACCAATCACATCCCGCGGTCCTTTGTCTGTGACATCCGTCACAATGTCATTGTGACATCTGCCCTTGTCTTCCACAGGCTCAACAGTCAAGTATGAATGAACGTCTGCGAGTCCCTCCGGCCCGGCAGCTTCCCTCAGAAGGCGCCGGGCCTTTTCGTTCTAGTCCACTACTTCCTCGCCGATCTTGTCATACTTGCCTCGGAAAAACAGCAGCGGCTCACCCTGACGCACCACCACGTCCTCAACCTCGGCGATAAAGATGGTATGGTCGCCCGCTTCCTGTGCCGACTGTAGCCGGCATTCCAGATAAGCCAGCGCCCCGTGCAAGATCGGAGTGCCCTGCGCAGTGCGCTCAAAGCTCGCCCCAGCTTCTTCTTCGGCGTGCCCGTGAATGTGCACCGGCCGCGCGTAGTATTCCGAAATCACCCGCTGGCCCTCTGCCAGAATGTTGACCCCGAACCGCTTCTTGGCATGCAGATGGGCGTGGGTGCGCGCGCTATGATCGACGCAAACCAACACCAGCGGCGGATCGAGCGACACGGACGCGAACGCGTTCGCAGTCATCCCATGAACTTCGCCTTCGAGATCGAGGGTGATGATGGTCACTCCCGTGGCAAAAGATCCCATCGCTTTTCGGAATTCAGTTGGACTGAGGCTCATAGCGCGCCGGCGGTTTTCAGGCCGCGACTGCCTACATTAGCACGGCAGTGGCCCGTCGGGGTCAATGCGGGAAATGACCTGGTTTCGTCAATGAATCTCTGGCGAAGCACCCATTATGCCTGGCGTGCCACCCATGCGTTTCTGTGTCTGCCTCAGATAACCACCAAAGAGAGCACAACCGGGAGCGGCTATTAAGAGGAGTATCTGTACGAGCATCGATTGAGAGTCCTTGCCTGACAATGCGGAATAGACCCCGATAGCGGTGCACAGAAATGACGAAAGTAGCCCGTTGAGCAGTTCGTCGTGCTTGGCGATCCAAGCGGCAACGTATCCCCCGAGGACGGAACAGCCGAGGCCAATTGCCAATTGCAGCCCATACAGCCACGCGCTTGAATGAATTGAGGCGATTGCAGCGGAGCCTTTGGGTAATTGTAAAAGGTCATACTTAACCATCACGTAAATGATCAAAGGAATCGCGAGAACTGTTGACGCGACGACATCGATGATTCCCCCGATCGCTACAGCGACAATCGACACTCTTAAGCCCGGACGCCGTTGCAAGCGTTTGTCCAGCCATCGAGCCAAAAGAAAAATGAGCAGAAGCGGTATGCCGAAAACAATCAGGGCCGAGAAAAGCAGTATCAAGAGGTGCAGCGGACTGAAAAATCCTTCAGACATTTTCTTCCCCCGAATGAACCCTGACTCCGGCGCACGTATCTTACTATTTATTGAAGTCGTCGGACCGTGAGGCAGATCAGTTGATGAGTTAATTGGCGACAAATCGCCATCGCCCCGTTGACCCCCGCCAGAACAGGTGTTCAGCAGACGGGCAGGTTTGTATTGACTGGCCACCGGCCACTGGCAACTGACCACTGTTGTATGATTCGATGCATCCGCACGCCGCGGGACCGAGCATCGTGACAATAACCGCCATCGGAGAGACCGCCCAGGAGCACAGCGCATCGTGCGCGGGAGAACTGGCCGACCTAGAGCCCGGATCGCCCATCTCGCGTGACCTCGCCCTGCGGCTGATCCGCTGCGCCGACGAGGATCTTCCCGCGCTGCTCGCCGCGGCTCGCGCTGCCAGAGACAACTTCAAGCCCGGCGTCATCACCTATTCGCGGAAAGTTTTCCTGCCGCTGACCAACCTCTGCCGCGACTACTGCGGCTACTGCATCTTCCGCCGCGATCCCTCAGATCGCGGCGCGCACACCATGACTCCCGAAGAAGTCCTCGCTGTCGCCCGCGCCGGAGAAAAGCTGGGATGCACGGAAGCCCTCTTCAGCTTAGGCGACAAGCCGGAATTACTCTTCCCCGAGATGCGCGACACCCTGCGGCATCTCGGGTACAAGTCCACGCTGCACTATCTCGAAGCCATGTGCGAACTCGTCCTGCGCGAGACCACCCTGCTGCCCCATCCCAATCCCGGCCTGCTCAGCGCCGAGTGGATCGCCCGTCTGGCGGCCGTTTCCCCCAGCATGGGCCTGATGCTCGAAACCACCGGCCGCGCCCTGCTCGCTCCCGGTGCAGCTCACGATAACGCTCCCGATAAAGTCCCGGCGAAACGCCTGCGCACCATCGAAGACGCTGGCAAGCAGCGTGTTCCCTTCACCACCGGCCTGCTGATCGGCATCGGCGAAACGCTCGAAGATCGCGTCGACACGCTACTCGCGATCCGCAACTTGCACGAGCGCTACGGACACATCCAGGAAGTGATTGTTCAAAATTTCCGCGCCAAGCCCGCCATCCCCATGGCCCACGTGCCCGAACCCAGCCACGGCGAGATGCTGCGCGCCGTGGCGGTAGCTCGCTTGTTAATGCCCAACGTCAATATTCAGGCCCCTCCCAACCTCAATGCGCCGTATTATGAAGAGTTGCTGGACGCTGGCATCAACGATTGGGGAGGAGTTTCGCCACTGACCCCTGACTACATCAATCCGGAGAAGCCCTGGCCGCATCTGGAGCAACTCCGCCAGCGCACTGAAAGCAAGGGACTGCAGTTGCACCAGCGTTTGCCGGTATATCCCGAATTCGTACCCGCCCTCATGTCCCGGCCCGGATTGCTTTCGGAAAAACTTCAAGCCGCCCGCGACCGCGAAGGCCTCGCCAAGCAGAGGGCCGCATGATCTGTGTGCTTACCGGCGGCACGGGCGGCGCAAAGTTCGTGGATGGCCTACGGCAAATCATTCCCGCGGAAGAAATCACTCTGGTAGTGAATACCGGAGACGACTTGCTGTGGTGGGGACTCTACGTTTCGCCGGACATTGACTCCATCACTTACGCGCTCTCCGGCCTGCTCAGCCGCGAGCGCGGTTGGGGCGTGAAGGGAGATACGTTTCTCTGCCTGCAAGCCATGGGACAACTGGGCGAGCCCACGTGGTTTCATACGGGAGACCGCGACCTCGCCGTGCATCTGCTGCGGTCGCGCCAACTGGCGGAAGGCAAAACGCTTTCCGAAGCTACGAAGACAATCTGCGACAAGCTGGGAGTGAAGGCGCGCATTCTTCCCATGAGCGATTCGCGGGTCGAGACGCGCGTGGATACGCCTTCGGGAGAAATGAGTTTCGAAGAATATTTCGTGCAGCGCTGGTATCAGGATCCCGTGAACTCAGTGCGTTTCGCCGGAGCCTCCGACGCCGAGCCCGCGCCGGGAGTGATCGAAGCCATCGTCTCCTCCGACGCGGTGCTCATCGCTCCGAGCAACCCCATCACCAGCATTGGTCCCATTCTTTCTGTGCCCGGAATCCGGGAAGCGCTGCGCAGCGCGCGCGGCAAAGTTGCCGCCGTGAGTCCGATCATCGGGAACGCCCCCGTGGCCGGCCCTGCGGGGATTCTGATGACCGCGCAGGGATTGCCTTGCTCCATCGCCGGCGTGGCCAAAGCGTACGAAGATTTCCTCGACCTTCTCATTTGTGACACGCGCGACGTGCGCCCGGCGGAAGCGATTCGCAAACAAGGCCTGCGCGTGCAGTGCACGGAAACCATCATGCGCTCCGCCGATGACCGGGCCGCGCTGGCTCGAACCGTCCTCTCGTCGACAATCGGTGGACTGCGGTCTGATGAATCTGGTTCTGAAAAATCTGACTCTGAGAAATCTGGTTCTGACAAGTCTGGTTCTGACAAACCAACGTCGCGCGCCGCATCCGAACAGCCGTGATCCTCATCCCAGTCAAGAATCTGTCGGCCGCCAAGCAGCGGCTCTCTGCCGTGCTGGATCAGCCCGCGCGCACGGAATTGGCGCAAGCCATGCTGCATGACGTTGTGTCCGCGCTGGCCGCGTGGCCGCGCCGCCCAGCATGCGCGCTCGTGACCAGTGATCCGTTCGCAATTGATCTGGCAGAGCAATACGATTTCGAACTCATCCCCGATCGCGCCAACCCCGGTGAAACCGGCGCCATTGAGATGGCGACGCGCCTCTGCGTGGCGCGCGGCATCGACAGCACCCTCGTCATCCCTGCGGATATTCCGCTGATTCAGGCCAGCGAGTTGGAGCAGATTCTCCAGCAGGCTCCGGACGAAGGCTCAGTGCTGGCGCCCGCCGCCGACGGGCGCGGAACCAACGCCGCCTTCCGCCGCCCCGCGAATTTGTTTCCCCTGCGCTTCGGCAACGACAGCTTCAAGCCCCACCTGGCCGCGGCTCAAGCCACGGGCAAACCGTGCATCGTACTGCAACTGCCTGGCCTCGCCGTCGATGTGGATAATCCCGAAGACCTGCAGCAGTTACTTACACATCCCGGCGAAACCCGTACGCAGAGCCTGATTCGCCGGTGGACACTCGACGGCCGCTTCCTTGCCAAAGGATCGGAGGCTTCGTGAGCAGGCATCCTCGCAGGGCCAATACAACGACCGAGGCAAAACGCGGGAAACAGGGTTCGAATCATTTCCGTGTTGAACTCAGCATTATTCCGATCCCCGTCACAGACGAAATCAAACTCGGCGATTCGCTCGCTGAGATACTGCTGCAATCGCTGCGTCAAAACCACCTCGCTTTCAAATCCGGCGACATCCTCATCGTGAAACACAAAATCATTTCCAAAGCCGAAGGGCAAATCGTCGATCTGGCAACGATCAAACCCTCGGCCACGTCGATCGCCTGGGCGAAGAGATACAAGCTGGATGCCCGGGTCGTCGAACTGGCCCTGCGCGAGAGCCGCGCCATCATCCGGCGCAAGAACGGCGTGCTCATCACCGAGACGCGGCATGGCTTCATCTGCGCCAACAGCGGCGTCGATGTCTCGAACGTCGATGGCGGACGCCACGCTCTGCTCCTCCCCACTGGTCCAGACCATTCTGCCCTTGAGCTTCATCGTGAACTCAAAAAGCAAACCGCGCTCGCCATCCCGGTTCTCATCACCGACACATTCGGCCGTCCCTGGCGCGAAGGCTTGGTGGATTTCAGTATCGGCATCGCGGGAATGAAAGCGTTGCGCGACGATCGCGGGCGCCGCGATCCGCACGGCTACACGTTGCAAGCCAGCCTTGAGGCCGTCGCCGACGAACTGGCCTGCGCCGCCGCCCTAGTCTGCGGCAAGCTGAACCGCACACCCGCGTGCATCATTCGCGGATTTCCCTACGAGCCTGCCCGCGGACGATCGCGCGACCTGCTTCGCCCCAAAGCCAACGACTTGTTTCGTTAAGCTCTCGCCAAACAGCCGCTTCTAGGAGTAATTTGGAATACCAACAGGTTTGGAGGATCCCGTGTCCCGAGCACTCTCGACTTCCGAATTGGAAAGCTTCCCCTCCCTAGACTGGTTCGAGATCGCGCCCCACCTAACGCCCGCAGCACGCGCCTCGATGGAACGAATTCTCGAAATGCAAAACGGAAACGCCGTGTCGCTGGAAGAGGCTCACGCCCTTGCCCGCTGCGAAGGCGACGACCTGCTCGGCCTGCTCGCCGCCGCCAACCTGCTACGCGCCGAACTCTGCGGCAATCTCGTCACCTACGTGGTAAATCGCAACATCAATTTCACCAACATCTGTTTCGTGGGATGCAAGTTCTGCGCCTTCAGCCGCGGCCCCCGCGAATCCGACACCTATTTCCTGGAGCCGCATCAAGTCGCGCAGAAAGCCATCGAAGCCTGGCAACTCGGCGCCACCGAAGTCTGCATTCAAGGCGGATTGCCGCACGGCCTGCCTCCGTTTTACTACCGCGATATTCTGCGCGCGGTAAAGAGTGCCGTGCCAGCCATGCACGTCCACGCTTTCTCACCGATGGAAATCGTCTACGGCGTCGAACTCACAGGCATGCCGCTCGCCGACTACCTCTCGATGCTGCGCGACAACGGCTTGGGCACCCTGCCTGGCACGGCCGCCGAAATTCTCGACGACGAAATCCGCGCCATTCTCTCGCGCAACAAGCTTTCTACCGCGCAGTGGGTCGACGTCATTCGCACCGCCCACCTCAACGGCATACGCTCCACTTCGACCATGATGTACGGACACATGGAAACCACAGAACATTGGGTCAGGCAAATGCGGCTCTTGCGTGAAATCCAGGATGAAACCGGAGGCTTCACAGAATTCGTCCCGCTCGGATTCGTTCACCAGAACACGCTGCTGTTTCATCAAGGCCTGGCGCGCTCCGGCCCCACGCTCGCCGAGCATCTGAAAGTGCACGCGCTCTCCCGCCTGCTGCTCGCCGGTTCCATCAACAACATTCAGGTTTCATGGGTGAAGTTGAACCGCCGCCTTTCGCAACTCTGCCTGCACGCCGGTGCCAACGATTACGGCGGCACGCTGATGGAGGAGAACATTTCACGCGAGGCGGGAGCCACCGCCGGCCAATACACCAGCCCCGAAGATTTTCAGGCGCTGATTCTGGAAATGGGCCGCGTCCCCGCCGAGCGCAACACCACCTACACGCGCATCAAGCTCAAGCTGCCGCTGGAAGATTTCACTGCGGAAGAAACGCTGGAACCGGAATTTGCATGAGCGACGCCTCGCACCCCATCGCTGTTCTAGGGGGAACCGGCCCCGCAGGCATGGGTCTGGCACTGCGCTGGGCGCGCGCTGGAGAAACCATCCTCCTCGGATCGCGCGACGGGCAGCGCGCGCAAGAAGCCGCCGACAAGATCAAACAGAAAGCTGGACACCAGTGCCGAGTCTCCGGCATGGAAAACAGCAAAGCCTGCGCCGCCGCAGATCTTCTGGTGCTCACGGTTCCCTTCGAAGGGCAGGCCGCTCTGCTGAAACAACTCAAGCCCGCGATTAACCCCGGCAGCATCCTGATTGACGCCACCGTCGCGCTCGCCGCTGGAGTCGGCGGACGCGCCTCCCGCACTCTCGGTGTCTGGCAAGGCTCATCCGCACAGCAAGCCGCGGAACTAGTTCCCAAGGGAATAAGCGTGGTGGCGGCGTTTCACAACTTGTCGGCTGAGTTGCTGAACGGAGACGAGGCTCTCGACTGCGACGTCATCGTATGCAGCGACGACGCGAATGCGGCCCAACTAACGCGCGCTCTTACAGCCAAGATTCCCGGCGTCCGCGCCATCGACGGCGGCAAACTCGAAAACGCCCGCACCCTCGAGCAGATCACCGCCTTGTTAATTGGCCTCAACATCCGCCACAAAGGCCACGCCGGAATCCGCATCACCGGCCTGCCGCCAGAAGCCTACAAGTAGTTAGCCTAGAACCCATACTTCAGCGAAAACTGAATCAGCCGCGGCGTGCCGACCGTCGACGTAATCGGCGCAGATCCGCCCCCCGATGTAAGAACCCCGCCCACGATGACCTGAGGCGAGACCGCCGCCAGCGCCGGAACCTGGAACGACGGATGATTGAACAGGTTGAAGAAGTCCGCGCGGAATCGCACGCTCTGTCGCTCGCCCAGCTTGAACGTTTTGTCCAGCGTGAAATCCACATTCTTCTGCGGCGGACCGATGATGCAGTTGCGGGGCGTGTTGCCGTAAACCGTCGCGTCACTCGGAGAGCCGTTGGAAAGTGTCGGTGCCAGTGGATCGGGTGTATACGCTGCTGGATTCACCCAGTTGGCCAGCCGAGACTCCGGGCTCCCCCTGCTGGGCGCATTGCCGCAGCTGAAGCCGGAAGCAAATGTTGCGGTCGACGATGGTGTGCTGGCCAGCGCGTAAGCCGTGCCTCCGGCAGGATCGTAAACCGTAATTGGAGCTCCCGATTGCAGGACGATTACCCCACTGGCCTGCCAGCCACCCAGCACTCCTTTGGTGAAACCACGAGAGTTGGCGAAGAAGGGCAGTTGGTAGACCGCGCTCGTGACGAAGCGCTGCCGCCGGTCGAAGTCGGAGAGGCCGCGAGAGGCACGCGCGTTGTTTTGATCGTTGACCCGCGTAAGGAACGCTACCGAAGCCGTGGAGACATCGTCAATTGACTTCGAGTAGGTATACGCGCTCTGGAAATAAAGCCCTTCGCCGTAGCGGTGAGCTAAGGTGGCCTGGAGCGCGTTGTAGTGAGAATCGGAGTTGGGTGCGAAGTCTTCGAAGTCTCCCGGAGCGATGCCTATGTAGGGCGCGCGCAGGGAAGCGTTCTCCGTAGTGGTATCCGTGATCGTGCATGAAAGCCCCTGGGCCTGTAAATTGACGCAGCCCTGTCCCGCAACGACAACCGGATTCTGCGCCGTGGCCAACGTGCCTTGATCGGGATCGAAGGTAGAGCGCAACCGGCTGCCTTTGGTGCCAACATAGCCAAGTTCGGCAAACCAGTCACGCCCCAGTTCACGCTGAATGGTGAAGTTCCACTGCTGCGTGGTTCCGACTACCCAGTGCAATGGAACAGTCAGTTGAATCAGGCCGTTCACGTTCCCGCTGAAGGTCCCGCCGCAGGCCGTACCCACGCCGGGCTTTTGGTTCCCCAAGGTGCAGGGAGTGTTAACGCTCTGCAAGATCGCAGCAGTCGGCACATAAGTCTGAGTCGGGTTGGCTCCCAGCGCTGGGACGCCGTTGGGGAAGGCGGCGCTTGCCGCAAACAAGTTAGTCAGGCTTCCCGGTCCGGGAAGAAATCCCACAAGAAACGGATACGTAGGGGGAACGATGGCCAGATTGTCCACGGCTCCGAGGTCTTCGCGGACGCTGTAAATGCCGTAGCCGCCCCGAATCGAGGTGGTATGATGTCCGCCCAAGTCATAAGCAAAACCGATGCGCGGCTCCCAGACAGTAGCGTATTCGTTCTTGAGTCCCGCCGAATTGAGGGTTCCCGTAATCCCGGAGAGGCCGAATTTGCTGATGCATTTGGGATAGATATAGGGTTGCCCGGTGGTGATCGCCAGGTTGGGGTCCGTGTTGCCAGTGTGGCAAAGAGTGTCGTAGGGCGCGCCAAGAAATTCGTTGCGGAAACCGATGTTCACAGTAAGTGTCTTGCTCGCCCGATAGTCATCCTGCCCGAACCAGGCGTAGCCGGGAATGCGGTAGTCGTGATTCCCCAGGCCGCCGCCGCCTTCACCCAGCAGCGGCGCGCCCGCCAGAAAACTCTGAAAGTCCGATCCAAATCCACTCGCGTTTGAAATGAAAAATATCAGCCCGTTGTCTGCAATCGGCAGGTTGCGGCGCATGGCAACGCGGTCAATCTCTCCGCCAAAGCGCAGTTGGTGCGGCCCGTGGGTCCAGCTCACGGTGTCGACCCAAGTGTAGTTGTCGGACAGGGCCGACTGCAGCTGGGTGGGGTACGCCCCAAACCCGAAGGTGTCAAACTGAAACCGGTAAATGTTGGGATCGCCGGCTTGTCCGTTTACGCCGGTGGCGGTCGGCAAGTTGATGCCAACCTGCACGTTGGTGACGGGCGGCTGGTTATTCAGCTTGTCACTGATGATGTTGACGCCGAATCGGAATTCGTTGATCAGCGCATTGCTGAAAATGTGTGTTTCGGTGATGCTGCCGAACCGGCTGTGCAGGGGAATATCCAAGGGGAAGTTCAGGTTGTTCACGCCAGGCGGGCCGCCGGTTTGAATGCCGAAAGAGTCGGCCCCGAAGGGCTGAGACGTATCGGAGTTGGACCAGAAGAAACGCTCGGAAACGCGATCCTTCCCGCCGCGGAATTCCCGGTCCCAGTTCGCAGTGAACTGGTTGTCGGTGAACTTGCCGGGCTGAGTGACCACGAACGGAACGTGGCTTCCGCAGGGTGTGCTCGTCGGTGCATTTGTGGGTAGCGGAAACAGGTATCCTCCTGCTCCCGCTCCAAACTGATTGCTCTTGAAGCCCAGCAGATTGAACGCCACCGGATCAACCGTGCCGGAAACTCCGCAGTCCGTTGCCAACGCGCTGCTCGACTGCCGGTCGACAAGGGAAACGTAGGGAATGCTCGTGTTGATGTAAGTTCCCGGCGAATCGCCACTGCGCTGCCGCGTCCCTTGAAGGTTGAAGTAAAAGTACCCAAACTTCGCGCCAGGGCCGATCGGCCCGCCAATGTCTCCGCCGAAAATGTTCTGCTTGACGACAACTTTGCCCAGAAAATAATCGTTCGCATCCAGCGCCGTGTTGCGGAAATACTCCCACAAATCGCCGTGAAAGTTTGACGTCCCGCTCTTGAGAGTGGCGTTGATGTTGCCACCGCCGTTCCTTCCCTGGGTGGCGTCGTAAAGGCTGGTGCTGACCTTGAATTCCTGGATCGCGTCCGGGCTGGGCAGCGGCGTAAAGGTCAATTCACCGAAGGCATAGTCGGCGACGGTGATGCCGTCGATCAGATAGTTATTGTTGTCTTCTCTGCCGCCGTTTACGTGCATGAAAACCGCGCCCCGGCCAAGCTGCGCCGCGCCATTCAAGTCGGCAGAAGCGCCCGCCGAGAGCGTGAGCAACTGTTGAAAGTTTCGCGTGGCCAAAGGCAGGTCCGTAATCGTCTGCGCCCCCAGCGATTGGCCCGTAGTGGCGTCCGTGGTATTAACTTGCTCCACCTGGGATTGCACTTCCACAACTTCCTTTACCACACCCGCCTTCATGACCGCAGTCATGCGCGTAGTTTCAGTGATGCGCACGATGATGCCGGGGAACCTGGTCAGGGGAAAGCCCGCCGCGTTCACTTCCACCGTGTACACGCCTACGGGCAGCAGCGTAGTCGTGAACAACCCGGATGAGTCGGTCGTCGCCTGGCGCAGCACCTCACCCGTAGCATCGCTTTTGACACTCACTTTGGCGTTCGCGATTACAGCTCCCGATGCGTCCTGAATCACTCCTCCAATGGCGCCGGTTGCGCCGCCTTGCGCGAACATCATGCTTGTAGATAGCGCAACGAAAAGACCGGATGTCACGAACACCTTCCGAAGTGAATTCATCTTGTCCTCCGAGGAGACGATCGTCCCTGACACGACCGTGCGTTGCTCACTCGCGCCACGTACGGCGAATGAAATGGCGGGGTCTACCAGCGCGGTGAGATTTACCTGCCGATATATCACGATCTTAGGACGATGTTCAAGAAATACATGCAAGGCACAACATGGACACGTTGAAGTTACCGGATTGCCTTTTTCTGATTAGGAAAGCACAGGGGAGTTAATCCTCCACCGCCTGCACCGTCATCTCCGGCGGCTCGCCGCCGGCCGCAGCCTGGGCCACGATCAGCCGCCGCGCCTCCACGCGAATCTTCGGCAGTTGCACTCCGAACCAGCACGCACCCACGATGGACGCAAGGCCTCCGATCGCCACTGTTACCGGAGCGCCCAAACGTTCGGCCAGCGCACCCCCCAGCAGCGCTCCTATCGGAGCCATGCCCATGAACATCATCGAGTACACCGCCATCACCCGCCCGCGCAGCGCGTCTGGCACCATCACCTGAATCAGCGTGTTCGAGGACGCCATCTGCAGCATGATCGTGTAGCCCACCGGCAGCAGCAAAATCACCGAAAGCCAAAACGTGTGAGAAGTCGCAAACACGATCAGGCTCGCCCCAAAGCCGGCGCTGCACCATGCCACCCAACTCCCCAGTCCCTTCACGCCCTGGCGGAACGCCAGGGTCAGTGCGCCCAGCAGCGCCCCCACGCCGGTCGCGCCCATCAGGATGCCCAGCCCGCGCGCCCCGCCGTGCAGAATCTGGTCGGCAAAGATCGGCATCAGCACCACGTAGGGCATTCCCACCAGGCTCACAACCCCCAGCAGCAGCAGCAATGCCCGGATCGGCGCGGTCCGGTTCACGAAATGGAACCCCTCCATCAAGTGCTCGAAAGGCGACGCCTGCGACGCCCGCACCGGGCTATGCACTCTCATCATCAGCAATCCGATAATCACTGCGATGTAGCTCACCGCGTTGGCGAAGAAGCACCAGCCCTCGCCAATCTTCGCCACCAGGATTCCAGCAATGGCCGGACCAATCACGCGCGCCCCATTAAACATGGAAGAATTCAGCGCGATCGCGTTCATCAAATCTTCCTTCCCAACCATGTCCACCAGAAACGATTGCCGCCCAGGAATGTCGAACGCATTCACCACACCTAGCAGGCTCGCCAGAACAAACACATGCCAGACCTGCACCTTGTGCAACAGAGTCAGCACCGCCAGAATAAACGCCAGGAGCATCGCCGCCACCTGTGTGGAGATCACAATGTGCCGCCGGTTGACGCGGTCGGCCGTGATCCCCCCCAGCGGCGCAAACAGAAACACGGGTATCTGGCTGGCGAATCCCACCGACCCCAGCAGCAACGCCGAACCCGTCAGCCGGTAGACCAGCCACGATTGCGCCACGGTCTGCATCCACGTACCGATCAGGGAAATCAGTTGCCCACTGAAAAAAAGCTGGAAGTTGCGGTGCCGCAGCGCCCGCCATGCCACCTGCCAGCGCGACCCGCGTCCAGCGGCCACTTCCGCACCGTTCGCCGTCGCAGTTTCCTGTATTGGGATTCCCGATTCAGACACGTTCACTTCCTTGGATGATGCCATCCCCTCTGAGCATTACTATAGCTTGCATGTTGTCCGCTCATTCCGCCAGGACAGTTTTCCACAGGTGCAGCAATCCTGGTGCAATGGTCCAATTTCCATCGCACCAACTTTTGCCTTCCCAGACGGGCCGGACTGCGCTACAGTTGCAGTTGTTCTCCCCCCGGCGATTCTCAAAGGACGTGAGCGGCCATGAATAATCCTCCGGTTGGCGTTGAACGCCGCATTGGACAGCGCTTCGCCTTTAACCTCCCGGTCTCCCTGCGTGACGTTGCCACCGCAACCGAAGGACTTGGATTCACTCAGGACCTCAGTTCCCGAGGAGCTTTCTTCTTCACCGACATGGCGCTTAACGAAGGCGCCGAAGTCGAACTTACATTAAGGATGCCCTCCGAGATCACGCTCGGCGAAAATATGCGCGTCCGCTGCCGGGGCCGCGTTCTCCGCGTCATCACCGCTGACAACAAGTCCCCCGAGACCAAGATCGGCGTGGCCGTCTGCCTGAAGGGCTACGAATACCTTCCCGAGACCGTGGACGGCACCGCCGAGTTCCGCCGTATTTCAGCCCTGCACAGCCCGAGCGAGGCCGAGCGCCCCGCCGCACCCGCGCCCGGCACTCCTCCCGTAGCTGTCCACTAACCTATCGTTTTCTTGAATCGCAAGGGAAAACCCGGTCTGGGCCAGAGTTCAGACTTTAGTTCGTTCGGCCCATCTCAGTCCTTTTCAATCTCCGCGCCTTGGCTTAGAATGTCTGACACTGGTGCGGTTGGTAAGGGAGTTTTCCTGCTGTGCTTCTCATACTGAGTTTTTTGTTCTTGCAGATCGCTGCGCGTCCGTCTTCGCGCGAATCGTGCGGACGTGTGCCCCCAGGCGGTTACCGAGGTCACTTGGCTAAGAGTACTTTCTCTTTCTAACATGCAAACACCGAGAGAAATCAGCGAGAACCGCACCATGCATGGGATCGCCGTAGCCCTCCTGACCGAGGACCGTGAGCACTTGTCCGAGTTGCAGAACCGTGTGGAGGCAACCCGGCTCGCCCGCGTCGTGTTCGCCAACGTCGGCTTTCCTGCCGGACCCACCGATTCCATCCTGCGCCAGATTCAGGATTTGCGCGCCGAAATCGTGGTCGTGGACATCTCTTCCGAAAATCCCCTGCCCGCCATCAAAGCCATCGAACTCATCCAGGGCAACACCCTGCAACTCGCCATCTTTGCCAACGGAACCATGCAGCAGCCCGCCACCATCGTATCCAGCATGCGCGCCGGTGCCGGCGAATACCTGGACGAAAGCGCCGGCTCTGAAGCTCTTCTCGAAGCCCTCACCCGTTTCAGTTCCAACCGCACCCGCACTCGCGGAGGCACTGGCAAGGCCCGCATCTTCACCTTCCTCAGCGCCAAAGGCGGTGCCGGCGCCACCACCGCCGCGGTCAACACCGCTATGGCCCTCCAGCAATCCTACGGCAACGTGGTTCTGGTGGATTTTGCCCCCGTCGGCCACGCCCAACTCCATCTCAACCTGCGTCCCAGCTTCGGAGTGCCCGACGCGCTCGAAAACCTGCACCGCCTCGACGCCTCCCTGCTCGACGGTCTGATGACCGTGGCCAAAGACGGCTTGCATCTTCTAGCCGGCCCGCAGCAGCCCTATCACTCCGTCCCCACACCGGCCGAATTGGCCCGCCTCTTCGACCTGCTGGTGAATCATTATCGCTACGTGGTAGTCGACGCTTCCAGCCGCCTCGATTCCACCACGCGCCTGCTCTCCGACCTCTCGAACGCCGTGCTCATGGTCGCTCAAACTGATGTGGTCTCGCTATGGAGCGCCAGCCGCATCCACGCTTTCCTCGAAGAAGGCGCAGGCCGCAACCGCCTCCGCATGGTCCTGAATCGCCACAAAAAAATTCCCGGATTCACCGACGAAGATATCGAACAAGCCACTCGCTGCAAGGTCTTGTGGAAAATTCCCAACGCGTTTGCCGCGATCTCACCCGCCATCGATCACGGCACGCCGGTAGTTCTTCAGGAAAATCAGGAAGTAAGCCGCTCCTACCGCGCCCTGGCAGCGGCGTTGGCCGAGGCCTCCTCCACCCAGGATGGCGGACTCGATCTCGTCTACGCCCAGGAAAAACCCGACGCCGAAAAGAAAGCCCCCGGCCGCCTGGTCATAACACCGGCCCGCGCCGGCCAGTAGATAGTACAGAGTATCCAGTACCTAGTACCCAGAAGAACGCTTTCTTTCTAGGTACTGGGTACTAGCTTCTCGCTTCCTTCGGAAACATCTTCAACACCACCTCGTGCGCATGCGAACTAACCTTCTTCGCCCCATCGCTGGAATTCTCGATGAGCGTTCCCTTCAGCACGTAATAAGCCTCGTCCCTAGGATTTTTCCCCTCGCCCCGTTCCACTGTGCCGTTGAACTCGAACCACACCGCTTGCACCGTTTCCGTGATGAAAGTCAGCTTGTTGCCGTCCAGTTTCCCGCTCTTGAAATACTGATCGAGAAACGCTCCTTTGTCGCTCGCGCCATCTCCATATCGCGAAACAAATCCCGTAACCCGGCCTTCATCTTCCACCGTAATCTGCACGAACTCGCCGTCTTCCAAAAAGCTGTGCACGAAGTTACACGAAGGGGGACAGCGAGAAATTTCCTTCGTGCAACTTTGTGTCCTTGGTGGTTTCGGTTTTGGCGTCTAATCCGACCAGCGCGTCGGCTTGCGGTCCCAGCGATGTTTTTTCAGTTCGGCGAGCAGGCCGGAGTCGAGCGGGCCGGCGTCACTGGCGGCGACGTTTTCGCGCACGTGTTCGGGGCTGCGCATGCCGACAATCGTCGTGCTCACTGCGGGATGAGACAGGATGAAGCGCAGCGACATTTCCGGCAGGGTCATGCCTGTGGGCAGAATCTTCTTGAGCTTGTCGACGCGTTGGATCGTGTTCGCCAGATTCTCCGGCCCAAAGTACCCGGAGCGCCAATCGCCCTTGGGAAAGCGGGTTTCGAGCGTCATCTTGCCGCCCAGGCTGCCTTCATCAAGAGGCACACGCGCGATTACGCCTATGTTGAGCTGCTGGCAGAGAGGGAGCAGTTTGTCCTCTGGCGCCTGATCGAAGATGTTGTAAATCACCTGGACCACGTCGACCAGCCCGGTGTGCAGAGCCTTGATGCCATTTTCCGGCTCCCATCGGTTCAGGCTGAGGCCGAAGGAGCGAATCCAGCCGCCGTCTTTTAACTTCTCGACCGTCGAGCGGAATTCGGGGTTGTCGGTCCAACTGTCATCCCAGACATGGAATTGCAACACGTCAATGGAGTCGACGCGGAGCTTCTTGCGGATCTGGTCGGCGTATTTGAGGACGTGGTCCGGGGAAAACACGTCGTCGTATTTGTATTGCGGGAGCGCGGGCCACTTGTCGTTGGCCGGAGGAATTTTCGAGGCGGCATAAAGGCACTTCTTGTTGCGCGCCATGGTTTCGCCGAGCAGGCCGTCGCTCTTGCCATTACCATAGGCCCACGCGCTGTCGAAGAAGTTGCAACCGGCGTCAACGGAGAGTTGCAGCGAATCGAGCGACTGCTGGTCGTCGGAGCCGGTCCAGCCGCTCATGCCCCAGAGTCCATAGGCGATGTCGCTGACATCAAATCCGGTGCGGCCCAGCTTGCGGTATTTCATGAATGCCTTCCTCTGGATGAATTTGATCTTTCTAGAAGCACGTTTACTCGCGGTGACATCGTAGCAGTTTTGCCGGATACTCGAAACGCTGGATGCGCCGGATTTCTGACTGCTGATTTTTCGATGCGATGTATCGAGATTTTGCGGCCTCCGGATCGCCCTCGAAGTGCTTCAATACAAGTAGATCATAACGATTTTGGAGGTCTCCCCATGAAATCAGATTATCTTTCTCCTTTGACGCCGGACTATTGCCAGGAAGATCCAAAGGTGCCTTCGTCTCGTTTGCAGGATGAGAAAATATCGGACGATTCGGGCGCGGAAACAAAGACCAACAGCGCTCTCGCGCCTGCCGGGTTGAAGAATCCTTTCTGGAGCAAAGCCAGTTAGCGCCTAACGCAAGATTGGCAGGCAGAGACACGGCTTGAGGGCGAAAGGCAGCGCGGACATTTCCTGCAGCGCGGGGTGAAGTTGCGCGTCGCGGCAGGGCTCTAGCGTGATGACGAAGGGCAGAGCGTTCTTGTCGAAGCCGGGCTTTTGCAGGACGGCATCAATGTTCAGTTGATGAACCGACAAGATCGCGGCCAGGCCCGCGATGATGCCGGGCTGATCTTTCACCACCAAACGCAAATACCAGGGCGTTTCAAAATCACAGCTTACTTTAGGTGACGCGAACTGCAACGCTCGTCGCGGGCGAGGTCCAGCCGCGAAACTTTCCGCCACCGCCATCAAGTCTGAGACGACCGCAACGGCCGTGGGATCTCCTCCCGCGCCCGCGCCCAGGAAGGCCATGTCGCCGCCGTATTCTCCCGAAGTCAAAACCAGATTCAGATTTCTCTGCACACGTCCGAAAGGCGAGGACTCGGGAACCAGGCTGGGGCCGACCTCGGCAAACAACGTCGAGTCCTTCAAATCGGCGCGCGAAATTTGGCGGATGGTGCAGCCCAACTCGGCGGCATAATCGAAATCGACGGCATCAATCGGGCGAATGGTGCGGGCGCGAATGTCTTCCGGCGCAACGCGGACTTGCAGCCCGGCCAGCGCCAGGATGGCAAGCTTGGCGCGGGCGTCGCCGCCGTCAAGGTCTTCACTGGCGTCGGCTTCGGCATAGCCGCGAGCCTGAGCTTCTTCGAGAGCCTCACTGAACGGAATACGATCACTCTCCAGCCGGCTGAGAATGTAATTGCAAGTGCCGTTCAGAATGCCGGCGATGCCGTGCAGGCGGTCTCCGCAGAGGCCGGTGCGCAGCGCGGGGAGGACTGGAACGCCGCCGGCGACCGACGCTCCAAACTCAAGCTGGCAGCCTTGGGCGCTCGCAAGCTGCAACAACTCCGGACCGTGGCGGGCGATGAGCTGCTTGTTGGCCGTCACGACCGATTTACCCGCGTTCAATGCACCGCGCACCAATTCTTCCGCCGGGTGGAGCCCGCCGATCAGCTCGATGACAATATCGGCGTCGGAGTTGAGAACAGTTTGGATGTCTTCGGTCCAGATTATGTCGCCCGGAATCCACGATTGCTTCTTGCGCTCGAAGTTGCGATTGCAGATGTGGGTAAGGCGAAGGAAATCGTCGTTGCGTGCGTAGAGAATCCGGGCCACCGCGCTGCCCACGGTTCCGAAGCCTACGAGTGCAACACTGAGCGCGGGAGGGTGCTCCCGTGAAGTTGGGGCGGAATCCGCGCCTCGTGGCTGTCTTGGATGAGTCTTTGGCACAAGAATAGAAACTCCTTTTTATCATACGTGTTTATCATGCGTGGACTGGCCACCTCCGCGAAGTGTGGTGCGACTGTGCGAGGCGGGCGGCTTGGCAGGCAGAACCCGCATCAAAGTTGATAAGATGATGCGATCCCGCCGCAACCACGGCAAACGCCGTGTTGTGAGCAATCATAAGCGGAACCTTTACTCACGGCGCCTCTTGCCTCTTCATGCCGAGCGCTATGGTCCGCCACCAAAGCCCGGTTATGGGAGGAGAATGGATGATGGGAAAGTTCGTGACTGCGAGTCTGCTGACGCTAGTGGTTGTGATAATGCTGATGGGAGCGCAAGGATTGGCGCAGACTACGCCCGCGGGTCAAACACCTGCGACTCCTGCGCCAGCGGCGCAGCAACCGGCGGCGCAACCACCGGCCGCGCAACAACCTGACACTGGCCAGGAGCCCGCGGATGAGGAATCCACGCGGCGAAAGGCGAAGGCTCACGACTACAAGAACTGGAACTTCAACGTTGGCGCCGGAGCCAACCTGGGCAGCGGCACTACGAAAACTTATGTGAGAGGCGGCGGCGTTGTCGGCAACGTCGGCGTAGCCCGCAACGCGAACAAGTACCTGGGTCTGCGTGCCGATTTTTTCTATGCAAACCTGCCGCTGCGCGACTCCGCGCAACAACTGGCGCAGGCCACAGGAGCCACCAGCTACGCGTTGGATTTCACGCTTGATCCCGTCATCAACATTCCAGTCACCAAACAGTGGGGCGGTTACTTCCTGGTCGGGCCGGGATTTTATCATCGTTCTGGCAGCTTGAAAGGCGACACTACCGTTCCCGGTTCCCCGTGCAATGGGTTCTGGATTTGGTGGGGTGTGTGCTCGAACGGCAGTATTGCTCTTAACGGCAGCTTTGTGAATTCCACCCAGAACGCCTTTGGATACAACTTTGGTGGAGGCGTAACGCGCAAGATGCCGAGTGGAGTCGAAATCTACGTGGAATACCGTCTTACGCACGGATCGCACAACGGCGTCACCACTGATGTGCGTCCGATCACGCTAGGCTTTCGCTGGTAGGGATCGCGTGATCGGTTATTCCGGATTCGTGCGGTAACTCCAGAGATCTCCAACCCGCTGCTGCAACTGCACGAACGATGCGGCGGAAACGGGGTGCGAAACCGCGGTGCTCGAATTGGCCTCCAACAAAGCTACCTCAACGATTTGGTGCGCTGGAGCGAGTGAGCACGCAGGATCCGTTGCGCTCGCGTTGCCGGTGAGCAGGAGAGCCTGGCAGCGGCATCCGCCGAAGTCTTCCGTGCGCTGGTCGCAACTGCGGCAGGGCTCCGGCATCCACTCTTCTCCGCGAAAACGCTGGAATGAAGCAGACTCCTGCCAGATGAACTTCAGAGTCTGCTGGCGGACGTTTTCGAACTCAAGGCCGGGAATGACTTCCGCGGCGTGGCAGGGAAGGACTTTGCCAGCGGGATTGATGAGCATCAATCTACGTCCCCATCCACCCATGCAGGCCTTGGGAAAGCGCGCGTAGTAGTCGGGGACCACGAAGTCGACGCGGATGCGTCCGGTGAGGCGTTTTTCGGCGGCCGCAACGGCAGCGGTGGCTGTTTCAAGTTGCGCCATGGTGGGCAGAAGTGCGGTACGGTTCTTTAAGGCCCAGCCATAGTACTGGGTGTGGGCGATCTCCATGCGCTCGGGCGCGAGTTGCTCGATGAAGGCGATCATCTCATCGAGGTGGTCGATATTTTGCCGATGCACGACGAGATTTACGGTGAAAGCGATCTTGTGGCGGCGGATGACGCGCGATAGTTCAATCTTGTGCGCGTGCGCTTTGGCGCCGGCAATCCAGTTGGCCGCGTCCTCGCGCGAATCCTGAAAACTTAGTTGGATGTGATCGAGCCCGGCATCGACCAGAGAGTGGAGACGCGCCTCGGCAAGCCCGATGCCGGATGTGATCAGATTTGTATAGAGACCCGCGGCGCGCGCCCCTGCAATGAGTTCTGTCAGGTCGGGACGGGCCAGGGGTTCGCCTCCAGTGAAGTGGGCGTGCAACATCCCGAGCTTGCCCGACTGCTGGAAAATGTCGAGCCACTCGTTGGTGGAAAGCTCCGAGCTTGTGGCGGCCAGTTCCAGCGGATTAGAGCAATAAACGCAGTGCAGCGGGCAGCGATGCGTGATCTCGGCAATGAGGGCGAGGGGGTTGGGAATCGTCATGTCTGCTGATGAATCATGGACATTCAATAGTCAACAATCCGCTTGTGCCGTAGTTGATCGAGGAACTGGCTGATGTCGGCGCGAATCTTCGCTGGGTCCGCGTCACCGAACTCGGCCTGCAATTCTGCTATGAGTTGACCGAAGGTGCGTTGCCCGTCACAGCGTTCCAACACTTGTCTACCTGTTCCTTGCAACTTGATGGCGCCTTCGGGAAACAGGATTACGCGGTCTTCTTCGCTGCCTCCCCAGCGGCATCCGGCGGCCAGGCGCGGCTGGCTGGAATCTTCTGGAGGCGCCATGCTAGGTGGCCTCGATGCGGAACGCGCCGGGCGGTGGCCATCCCGGCTCAACGTACGCGAAATAAAGCGCGTCGAGCTGCGCCCATAGGATGTCGCACTTGTCGCGCAAGGCCTGGATTGCCAGCTCCTGTTCGGCGCGCGTCTTCGCGTGGTCGTAAACGTAGTTCACGGCGAACTGCGAATCTTCCGGCGCCTGATAAAGTCTGGCCTCGAAATAATCCAGACCTCCTGCCAGCCAGGGATAGTGCTGGCGCAATTTCTCTACGCGCAGCGTGATCAGCTTGGTGGAAAACAATTCCGTCAGCGAGGACGCGACCGCTTCCAGCAGAGTGCGGCTGCGAACGATGTTGATGTATTCGTTCACGGCGAAGCGGGTGGCAGGAAGAACGCCTGTGCCGGCGCGAACTTGCGCCGGATCGAGGCCCGTCGCTTCCGCCAACTTCACCCAACGCTTGATTCCGCCTTCGCTGGTGGCGTCGCCATCATGATCGACCACACGCTTGCGCCAAGCGCGGCGGAAGACCGGGTCGGGGCCGCGCGAGAGAATGATCGAATCTTTGATCGGGATGATGCTTTGATAGTAGTAGCGGTTCAGCGCCCAGGCCTGGAGTTGTCCACGGCTGAGTTTGCCTGCGTGCATCAACAGATGAAAAGGATGCTTGTGATGGTAGCGCTCCTCGCCTGTGGCCTGGAGTTGCGCGCGGAACTTTTCGAGCGAAAGCAGACCGGATTGCGAGGCTGTCTCGGTTTCTACAGGTCGAACTGCCATCCATCCTCCGCGATCTCCCAGCCCAAGTTGCGCACCAAGCGATATTGGGGACTCGTCTCGTCCAGCATGGGATTCGTGTTGTTGATGTGCAGAAATATTTTACGCGGGCGGCGCAGTCCCGCCAACTCAACCAGCGTTTCCTCAACTGGGATATGGCCCATCTGTCGCGCGGTTGCTCCGGTTCCCGGGTCGGCATTCATCTGCATGAGTTCGGTGTTGCTCCAGAATGTGCCGTCGAAAAGCAGCACGTCGCAGGTGTCGAGTTCCGCGAGCAATTTGTCGCTCACTTGAGGCACCGCAGGCATGTAGGCCAGGCGCGCACCAGACTTCGCATGAATGAAGAAGCCCAGGGAAGCTTCGCCGGGGGAGAACTGCGCATGGCGTTCTGCCGTGACATAGGCGGGATAGTGATTGCTCAACGACCACGCGCGGCACCGGAGACCGGAGTCCGAGCCTTTCACATTGCACAGCGGAAATTCTTCTCCAGATGCAAAATCCGTCCACTTGGCCTGATCTGGAATCCGATGCAGCATGCCGAACATGGAGTTATCTTCGCGGAGAATGCGGCGGACGGAAGCGGTGCTATGGATGCGAAGCGGTTGCAGTTCGCGCAGCAGAAGCAACCCGAGAACGTGATCGAGGTCGGCGTTGGCGAGCGCGATGCCGGCGATGGGTGAATGGCGCACGCCTTGTCGCGGATGCAAGTCCGGGGTAGCTTCGATTTGAGTTCGCAAGTCAGGGGATGCGCCCAGCAGGAACCACGAAAGAGAATCTGCCGTGATCGCGACCAGGGTCTGCGAGCGCGGCTTGCCGTGGAACGTGCCCGCCCTTACGGCGCGGCAATGAAGGCAGGCGCAGTTCCACTGCGGAAACGCGCCACCGGCCGCGGAACCGAGAATCTTGACTTGCATCTCTCGTGAGTTTACAAGCTTTCACGGGAACCTCGGTTAACCACGAAGGACACCAACGTTCACGAAGGAGAGCCTTACTCAGGCAGGGCGGGATGACAAAACTTGCAAGGTTTCTGCCAATTGAGTGCAGCAAGTATGAAATTTTCTGCAACCTGGGCGCGTATTGCCTGCGTACGCTTCGTTTCTTCTTGCCTTCTCAGGTCTGCCGCTGCATACTGCAAATGGCCTGCGCAGAGCGGGGTTTCGGCTCTCCCCCCAGCCCTCCCTTTAAGCTAAAATCTTACCAGTTGGATCTACCCTCGTCCCACTGAGGCGGCGCAGCGCAGCGGATCGAAATCCCAAATTCTGGCGTCGACTGAAATGTTTTCGACTCCAACCTCGCCTGCCATTTCAGTTCCCGGCTTGCCGCACCAGACGATGCGGAATTGCGCTTTGTTGCCGAGATACAGAACGTCAACCACGTCACCAGGCTTGAGGTGAGCGTCCACGCATTGCAGAGTTGCGCCGCGGCCGCTGATGGTGCGCAGGCTGGCCGGCTGAGTGAAGGGGCGGGAATGGGCGTCCATGCCCCAGATCTGGACGGGAAGGTCAACGAAGACGCGCGACTGGCGGCGCCGATCCATGCGATGCTCCTTAGTTTGTCAAGGGAAGACGTTTCGGGGGTCAAAGCATCGTAGGCGGGCCGGGCAGGGAAACACAGGTAACCTCAGTCACAGGCGGAGCCGTGCCGAAAGTTTGGTTACCCGAAGTGAGCCCGGAGGAAGAGAAGCTAGTCGAGGTCGCCCAGCGAACATGCGCCCGGACCCCGAGGGTCACCGCAAGAGCCGCAAGCGCCAGTAGAAGCCGACGTGCTCGTACTGCCCTTGGCGGACATATCTTTAGTGGACATGGCAAAAACACTGAGTTGCGGGCTCAGCTTCTGGCTCTGGCACTTGGGGCACCTGGCCTTGTCGCGGCCGAAGATCAAGGTTTCAAACTCGTGCTGGCATTGCTGACAGATGTATTCAAAAATCGGCATTACGATCAACTCCCGTACAACTGACTGCTCCCATTAGAATCAATTTGTGGGAACTTCGCAAACCGGGGCGGTGACGCAGTCGCCGCCTGCGTTCGTGCCTTCCGTTTTCCGCCCACTGCGCTGGCTGCGGGGCGGGCATGTGCAGACGCTCGCCGCATTTTTTCTTCCGCGCCGAATTGATCTGCCGGCGGCGGAGCCCCGCTTGGTCGAAGTGGAGCCCGGCATTCCCGTGCTCTGCCATTGTCACTGGCAGAAAGACCGGAGAGCGCTGACGCTGATCGTGGTGCACGGCCTTGAGGGATCGAGCGAATCGCAATACATGCTGGGCATCGCGCGCAATGGCCTGGCCGCGGGCATGAACGTGGTGCGCATGAACCAGCGCAATTGCGGCGGCATGGACCATGTGGCGCCCACACTTTATAACTCAAGCCGTTCGGCAGATGTGGCTGCGGTGGCGCGTAACCTTGTCGAGCATGATGGAATTCCCGGTTTCGTGTTGATTGGCTTTTCCATGGGCGGCAATCTGGTTTTGAAGCTGGCGGGGGAGTGGGGAAGTGACGGCCCGGCAGAGTTCCGCGGTGTGGCTGCGGTTTGTCCGGCGGTGAATCTTGCGGCCGGGGCCGACGCGCTGCATGAGCCCGTCAACCGGATTTATGAATATTATTTTCTGCTGCAATTGTTCCGGCGCTTTCGCCGCAAGGTGAAGTTGTTTCCCGCGAGCTACGACGCCTCGCGATTGCAGGGTGTTAAAACCTTGCGGGACTTTGACCATCGTATAACCGCCTACTACTGCGGGTTTGCGTGCGCTGACGACTATTACGACCGGGCTGCCGCCGCTCACGTAATCGACCGCATCGCGCGACCTACATTGGTAATCCACGCGGCCAACGATCCCTTTGTTCGCATTTTGCCGGAGACGCGGCAGGCGCTGCTATCTAATCACAACATCACTTACATCGAAGCGGCGGACGGTGGCCATTGTGCTTTCGTCGGCGAACGTGACAGTGACCCGGCCTACGATGGGCGCTGGGCGGAGCGCGAGGTCGTGGAGTTCGCCAAGCAGTTTCGCTAATCAGCTCGCGCTTGCGGGACGTCGAAACCAGGCCAGCATCTCAGCGCCACGGCCCTTCATCCGCGTCCGCAGGAAGGCAAGCAGCAGCATGGCGAGGCAGATCGTCAGCAATCCGAACGATGCAGTGTGGATGCTCTGGCTGTGCTTGGGCAGGATGGAGACGCGTCCGTACACGAATTCGATGTGGACCCAGTAGACGAGCAGGGAAGCCTGTCCTAGTTGAATGAGAGGACTGAAGCCCCACTGTCCCGCTCCCCAGCGGCACCAGGCGTAGCTCGCGGTCAGAATCACGAGCAACATACCTACACGGACCAGCCAGAATTCTGGGCTGGTGTGCCAATAGTCGTAGACCGCATAAAACTGATGCGGTTGTGCATCGAGGCCGCGGGAGGCCGCAATAAATAGTAAGCCGGCTGCGCCCAGCAGAAAGAAAATCCGGGCTTCGTGCCGCCGCGACCAATCGCTCTGCAAAATAAATCCGGTGGCTAGCCCGGCAAAGGCGAAGGCAGTCCAGGGAAAAACCGGGAAGAGTCCGGACTGCGGCGTGCCCAGACTGTGAACGCCGTTGATGTAAGACTCGAGCGGCCATGGCAGCCAGTCCGGGCGCCAGGTCGTCCACAGCGGTGGCGTGAGCAGGGAAATCAACGTCGCCGTTCCTGCTGATACAAGAACGAGGGCGAGCCTGGTCTGCGCTCCACGTTGAAGTGCGAGCACCAGCCAACAGACGACGCCCATCAGCATCATGGAAAGGCCAATGGTATTCAGCACGTCAACACGCAGCAGGTCGCTGAGCGGCGCCCAACCCCAGGCAATGAGATATTCCTGAAGGCGAAAAAGCAGCCCGAAGGCAAAGATCTCCGCGCCGCGGCGGATGGTGGCGCTGGCGATTTGCGCGGGCGGAAGATTCTTCCGCCACAATTTTTCCGTTACCAGCGCGAACGAAATCCCCGCCAGAAACAAGAACAGTGGCGCGGGAAACGTTCCGCCCAGTTGCGAGTACGTGAAGAATTTGCTCTGGCGCGCGGCGGGACTGAGCCAGGAGTCGTAACAATGGGTCTGGAACATCAGAACGCAGGCCAGGCCGCGCATCCAATCGATGTAGGCGAGGCGGGATGGAGCAGCGGAGGTCAATGGAACACCGAATGATACTCCACCCGAAGCATATGATAAATTTTGCTAGTGGGCGCGTAGCTCAAATGGATAGAGCACCGGATTTCTAATCCGGTGGTTGCAGGTTCGATTCCTGCCGCGCCTACCAAGAAGCAGTGATCAGTGTCCAGTGATCAGTGTCCAGCAAGGCACACTGCTCCAGCATCCTTTTCCCGACGCATCCTCTGATTTTACTGACTACTGGCCACTGATCACTGGCCACTGGTTTTCCGGTGTTCGCACGTGGCTGTGTTCAGGCAATCGTCGGCCAGCATTAGGCGTTCGACTGGTTTACCGCCGATGATGTGCGATTCGATGATTTCGTCTACGTCGGCCTCGGTGACGTGTCCGTACCAGACGGCATCGGGATAGACCACGAGATTGGGGCCGTGCTCGCACTGATCGAGACAGCCTGATTGGTTGGCCCGCACTTTGCCCTTGAGGCCGCGCTCGGCCAGCTTCTGCTTAAATAGCTTCTGCAGTTTTGCCTGGCTACTGGGATCGCAGCATCCGCGCGGATGTCCCCGAGGACGCTGGTTGCCGCATACGAAGATGTGTTTTTCGAACTTGGGCATTACGTTACCAAACCTTTAACACAGAGGGCACAGGGTAACACAGAGGAAAATGCGGGGCGTGCGTCCCAGTTTACGGGCTTGGCCAGCGTTGCTATCCCATACGCGGGCGCGATAAGATAATTCGTACACATCTTCTCCGCTTTCATTCCAGTAAGCCTTACAATGCATTGCCGCGGCAAGGCGTGTGCGACCCGGGTGCGGACGTACGCGCTCATTCCAGGTGCTCATACGTCGCGCGCGACGTAGTTGTGTGCGTGCAAATCCCTGTGATGGAGTTGGCATTGAAACGAGGCAAGACCGCAGTGATTGTCGGCGCCCAGTGGGGCGACGAAGGCAAAGGCAAGATTGTCGACGTACTGTCGGAGAATTTTTCCGTCGTAGCGCGCTATGCCGGTGGGCATAATGCCGGGCACACGGTCATCATCAATGGCAAGAAGTTCATCCTGCAACTGGTGCCCTGCGGAGTGTTGCGGGCGGCGTGCCGCAGTGTGGTGGGCAACGGCGTGGTGCTCGATCCCATGGCCTTTCTCAAAGAAGTGGGCGCGTTGCGCAAGGCCGGCGTGAGGGTCGACGGAAATCTGTTTGTCTCCAACCGCGCGCAGGTGATTCTGCCCTACCATCGCATGATCGAGTTGGCCGCGGAGAACGCTCCCGGACGCGTGAAGATTGGCACAACTTCACGGGGAATCGGCCCGGCTTACGAAGACAAGATGGGACGCCGCGGGCTTCGCGTCGCGGACTTGCTCGATCTCCAGCTTTTGAAGAAGCACATCGAAAACGCGGTGCGCGAGAAGAATATGATCGCGCATGCGCTGTTCAATTCCGAGCCGCTCGATGCCGACAAAATGTATTCCGATTACGCGGCGGCCGCCGAGAAAATTGCTCCCTTTGTATGCGATACCGCGGTCCTGCTGAACCAGGCGCTGGCCGACGGAGAGGCCATCTTGTTCGAGGGCGCGCAAGGCACCATGCTCGACATCGATCACGGAACGTATCCCTTCGTTACATCTTCCAGTGCGACCTCGGGGGGCGCCGCGACTGGAACGGGTGTGGCTCCGAATGCGATTGATTCGGTGATTGGACTTACCAAGGCTTATTGCACACGAGTGGGCGAAGGGCCATTTCCCAGCGAGGAAAAGGGCGAGGCTGGCCAGGAGTTGCGCAAGCGCGGCAACGAATTTGGCGCGGTCACGGGGCGTCCGCGGCGCACCGGCTGGCTTGACTTGGCTCTGCTGCGCTACGCCGACATGATTAACGGCTTCTCGTGGCTGGTGGTGACCAAGCTGGACGTGCTTGACGAACTGGCGGAGATTCCTGTCTGCGTCGGCTACATCGTCGATGGCAAGAAGACGATGGAAATTCCCGCGCAAGCCAGCGGCTACGACAAGCTGGAGTGCATTTATCAAAAGATGCCGGGATGGCGAACTTCCACGCAGGGCATCACCAGGTTCGACCAGTTGCCCAAGGCGGCGCGCGAGTATCTGGCGTTCCTTGGGAAAGAGGCGGGAGCGAAGATCGGCATGGTCTCAACCGGGCCGGACCGGGATCAAATCATCTTCATGGATGAATTTGCGAATGAGATGAAGACAGCCTCGTCCCGAAGAGTCTAGAATTGACTTCCTGCAGGCACTAACAATTAGGTAAGGAGCGCACGATGGTGGTTTTGGCAGTGACATGGATGGCGAAAGCGGGGCACGATGCCGATGTCCCTCCAATTCTCGCCAAACTGACGGAAGAATCGCGCAAGGAGCCCGGCGTCCTCATGTTCCAAGTGCACCGGCATAAGACCGAACCGAGGCGTTTTTTCATCTACGAGCAGTACAAAGATGATGCCGCGCTTGAAGCCCACCGTACGACTGCGCACTTCCTGCAATACGCCCGCAAGGATTTGCCCAAGGTTGCGGACCGCGTGGAAGGCAATCTGTTCGAGCCGGTGGGGTAGCTTGTGTGGCGCAGGCGACCCTTCGACTAGCTCAGGGCAGGCTTCGCCCGCGCTGGGCCCTTCATTTAACCTTGTCCACCATCAGTTCGCCGCCCGAAGCATAGCTTTCCTTCGACACTTCATAGAAAGCGATGGTGATGCCTTCGCGCCGCGCTCCGGCTTCTTCGACCAGCGCATCGGTGACACGTTTCGCAATCTTGCGCTTCTGCTCAGCAGTGCGACCTTGCAGCATCGTGATTTGAACTAGAGGCATAAAGAAAGTTCTCAGTTCTCGGTTCCCAGTTAAGGCATTCAGTTCCCGTGAGTGTTTGCTGAGAACTGAGAACTGCTATTTCGCCAGTTCGTATCCCGCGAAAAAGAAGCTCAATTCAAAGCGCGCCGTATCCTCGGCATCGGAGCCGTGAATGGCATTGTGCTCGATGCTGGATGCCCACTTCTTGCGGATGGTTCCTTCCTCGGCGTTCGCCGGATTCGTAGCGCCCATGAGCTTGCGCAAGTCAGCGATGGCGTTTTCTTTTTCCAGCGCCAGAGCGACAATCGGTCCGCTGGACATGAAATCGGTGAGCGAGTTATAGAACGGCCGGCTGGCATGCACGGCGTAAAACTGCTCCGCCTGATACTTGGAAATTTCCAGCATCTTCATGGCTAGAATATGGAAGCCATTCTTCTCGAATTGCTCAATGATGTCGCCAACGGCGTTCTTGGCGACGGCGTCAGGTTTCACGATGGTAAAAGTGCGTTGCAGAGTTTTCATAGGGTCGTTGGTCGTTCGTCCTTAGTCGTTGGCTGATTTGTCTTTGCTTGGTACTCGGTACAAGGTACTCGGTACTCGTTTCGCTACTAGACTTTCACTCCCAGCGCCGCCACGAGCGTTTCGCCCATGTCCGCCGGAGATTTCGCCACGCGGATGCCGGCCGCTTCCATGGCTTTGATCTTCTCGGCCGCCGTTCCTTTGCCGCCGGAAATGATCGCTCCGGCATGGCCCATGCGGCGTCCCGGGGGCGCGGTTTGCCCGGCGATGAAGCCCACCACAGGCTTCTTCATTTTTGTTTTCACAAACTCGGCCGCGGTCTCCTCGGCGTCGCCGCCGATCTCACCGATCATAATGACAGCTTCGGTTTCAGGATCGCGATTGAACAGGTCGAGCGCATCCACGAAGTTGGTCCCGATAATCGGATCGCCGCCGATCCCAATCGCTGTGGCCTGTCCAATGCCACGCTGCGTAAGCTGATGCACCGCTTCGTAAGTCAGCGTGCCAGAGCGCGACACAATGCCAATCGAACCTTCTTTGTGGATTGACCCTGGCATAATTCCAACCTTGCATTTGCCGGGCGAAATAATGCCGGGGCAATTCGGCCCGATCAGCCGCGAGCGCCGGTTCTGAAGAAACTCCCAGGCCTTGACCATGTCGAGCGTGGGAATGCCCTCGGTGATGCAAACGATCAGGTCGAGTTCGGCGTCGGCTGCCTCCATGATGGCATCGGCGGCGAACGGCGGAGGAACAAAAATCATGGTCGTGTCGGCGCCGGTTTTCTCGACGGATTCCTGCACCGTATTGAAAATGGGCCAGCCTTCATGCGTGGTGCCTCCCTTGCCCGGCGTAACTCCGCCGACCACCTGTGTTCCATAAGCAGCACAGGCCTTCGCGTGGAAGGTGCCTTCGCGTCCGGTCAAGCCCTGCACGATCAAGCGTGTTTTTTTGTTAACCAGGATTGCCATAAGAATATTTCCTTACTTACCTTGTCATCCCGAGCGAAGGGAGGGCCCTGGTTCTTGCTGGCGCTGCTGAGTGTGCCGCTTCAAGCCAACACCAAGGTCCCTCGCTTCGCTCGGGATGACAAGGGATGCAACTGTTCCTCTAACTCCGTGCCGCGGCCACAACTCTATCGGCCGCATCCTTCATAGTGTCGCAGACCACGAAGTTAAATCCGGATTCCATCAAGATCTTCTTGCCTTCATTCACATTGGTACCCTCGAGGCGCAACACCACGGGAAGCTTGATGTTGGTTTTCTTCGCAGCTTCAACCACGCCGGTGGCCAGGGTATCGACACGCAGAATGCCGCCAAAAATGTTGATCAGCACCGCTTTAACGCTCTTGTCGCTGAGCAAGATCTCGAACGCATGTGCAACCTGTTCGGCATTAGCACCGCCGCCTACGTCGAGAAAGTTGGCGGGCATTCCGCCCGCATACTTGATGATGTCCATCGTGGCCATGGCCAGTCCGGCGCCGTTGACCATACAGCCGACGCTGCCGTCGAGCTTGATGTAATTCAGGCTGTACTTCGAAGCTTCGACCTCGAGCGGATCTTCCTCGGTAATGTCGCGCAGTTCGCGGATATCAGGATGGCGGAAGAGCGCGTTGTCGTCAAAGGTCAGCTTGGCATCGAGCGCAAAAAGCCGGCCATCTGTGGTGGTGATGAAAGGATTAATTTCAAGCAGCGAAGCATCGGTGTCGAGGAACGCCTTGTAAAGGTTCGAGAGAAACTGTACCGCGGGATTAATCTGCTTGGCGCTGAGCCCCAGCTTGAAAGCCATCTTGCGCGCCTGAAATGCCTCCAGCCCCATGCCGGGATCGATGTGCTGCTTCAGAATGGCATCGGGATTCTCCACAGCCACCTGCTCGATTTCCATTCCTCCGGCGGCCGAAGCCATGAAGACCGGCTTGCCTTCCGCCCGGTCTACCAGAATCCCCAAATACAGTTCTTTCTCAATCGGCAAAGTTTCTTCGATCAGCAACCGCCTCACGATGCGGCCTTCGGAGCCGGTCTGGTGCGTGACCAATTTCATGCCCAGCATCTTTTCCGCGAGATCTCCCGCCTCACTGACCGACTTGGCGATCTTCACGCCTCCGCCCTTACCTCGGCCGCCGGCGTGAATCTGCGCCTTCACCACGACTCCCGTCGCGCCTGAGCTGAGCAGTTCTCTCGCCGCCGCTTCGGCTTCCTCGCGTGAGGTTGCCATTGTCCCGCGCGGGACGGTCACACCATACTTCTTAAGAATTCCTTTTCCCTGGTACTCGTGGATTTTCATAATGACGCTCGTCGCTCGTTCGCCAAGAATCGGAAGGAACTTGCCTGCGGCTTTCGACTGAGGGCAGCAAACGTTTAATTTTATAGAAGGGCGGCGGATTTGGGCAAACAGGCCGGTCCGCGTCCTTTTCGCGCGCCAGCACATCTAAGCCTAAACCGGAAGTACCGGGTGAATCGCCGGAAGACAGTCTGCAAGAGCAAGGGACGGAATCGTGAAAGTGATTTCTCTGAATGTCGCGCGGCCGCGCCTGGTGATGTACAAAGGCGCAAGCGTAAGCACCGGAATTTTCAAGCAGCCGGTGTCGGGCCGTGTGGCACTCCGCACCCTGAACCTGGACGGCGACCGGCAGGCGGACCTGAGTGTCCACGGCGGCATCTACAAGGCGGTCTACGCCTACCCCTCCGAACATTATGCGTACTGGCGGAAAGAATTGCCGCAGAAGGATTTGCCCTGGGGAATGTTCGGGGAGAACTTTACGACCACGGGCCTCGGCGAGGACGAACTCCATGTTGGCGACCGCTTTCGACTCGGCTCGGCCACGGTGATGGTCCGCCAGCCGCGCATGCCTTGTTACAAGTTAGCGGCCAAGTTTCAAATGGACGACATTCTGGATCGATTCCTGGTCAGCGGCCTGAGTGGCTTTTATTTTTCGGTGGAGCAGGAAGGCGAAGTGGGCCTGGGCGATTCCTTCGAACTCCTTTCCCAGAATCACGAGGGGATTACCATCGCCGAGATAAACCGACTTTTCGTACACGACAGGTACAATCGCGACCTGCTGCAGAAGGCGATTGCCACAGACGACCTGCCAGAAACGTGGCGCGAATATTTCGCGCAGAGAACCAACGGGCCGGCTGTCAGTAAATAGCTGCGCGGTTATCTCATTTGCGATGAGGGTTATCCCTTACAATTCCGAATGAGATGATCCTCGACGCCCTCCATCGCATCTCCAACCAGAGCCAGTCGCTGGCGCGCGCCGAAGCGTGTGAAGTGATGGCGGAAGTGCTTTCGGGAAACTGCACCGACGCGCAAATCGCGGCTCTGCTGGTGGCTTTGCGCATGAAGGGCGAAACGGTCGAAGAGATTGTCGGCTTCGCGGAGGCGATCCGTGCCGCAGCGACGCCGTTGCCCATGTCCGTTGCCGGAAATGCCTCCTCAGGGGCGCTCGACTTGAGCGGCACCGGTCGCGACGCCTTAGTCGATACTAGCGGGACCGGCGGCGATGCCAGCGGAACTTTCAATATCTCTACCGCCACAGCATTCGTGACTGCGGGAGCAGGCGTGCGCGTAGCCAAGCATGGTAACCGCAGCATCAGCTCGAAATGCGGGTCGGCGGACGTGATGGAGGCGCTGGGCGTGAATATTCAGCTGTCTCCAGAACGCGCGGCCCAGTGCCTGCGCGAAGTCGGAATCTGTTTTCTGTACGCGCCTGATCTGCACCCCTCGATGAAGCAGGTGCAAAGGGTGCGGCGGGACTTGCGCATGCGCACCATGTTCAACCTGCTCGGCCCGCTCACCAATCCCGCGAACGCTTCAGGACAAGTCGTTGGTGTGTACGCGCTGGAGATGATCGAGAAGCTGGCCGAAGCGCTCAGCATGCTGGGTCTACATCGAGCGCTCGTAGTGCATGGCCTTGACGGACTCGACGAGATCACAATCACTGGACCGACGCGCGTGGCCGAGGCCCGCGACGGGACGGTGCGGACGTATGAGGTCGATCCAGAAGAATTCGGCATGAAGCGGGCCACGCTCGCCGACATTTCTGGAGGAGACGCTGCAGAAAATGCAGCCATCGTTCGCGAGGTGTTAAGTGGAAAGAAATCTCCGCGCCGCGATGTGGTCTTGCTGAACTGCGCGGCCGCTCTAGTCGCAGCAGGGCGCGTGGATCACTTAGCGGCTGGAGTCCCGCTGGCCGCGCAGTCGATCGATTCCGGTGCGGCAGCGGCAAAGCTGGCTGTGCTTGCACGCTACGAAGCAAGTGGTCAACGGGCCACTGATCACTGACCACTGGCCACTGACCACTGACTTCACTCACTTTGCAGCGTCACCCGCCTCGATCTTGAACACGTTGTTGGTCGTAGCGCTCTCCGGCACGCTTCCATCATTGACCACGATTTCATTCGGCGGTTTCGGGACTTCCACGCGAATTACCCCATTGCTCTTGCCGCGCACCACCAGTCGCTTGGTAATTTCTCCACCGGCAAACTTCACCGTGAGGGGAACCTCCGCTCCTGCCGCGCCTAGATTGTTCACCGTGATCGTAACGATGTAACCCTCTGGCAAAGTCTTACGCGTGAATGCGGACTCCACCTTGAAGTCAGGCAGGCCACGGTCGCGATAAACCCAGTCGTCGAAAAACCACTCCAGATCTTTTTGCGTCTGCGCCTCGATCAGCAGCGGCATATAGGAAGGTTCCTTGTCCTCCTCCGCACGATAAGACGCGAGGGCCTTTTTCAGAGCCTGATCGCCAACCATGTCCCGCAGCATCCACCACACGCACATCGCCTTACTGCGGTAGAGTTCTTCGTCGGAGGTGTTGATTAATGACCGTCTTGTTTCGTCGTCGGATCTGGGGATGCTTGCCTGCTTCTCCTGTTCAACCGCGCTGAGCGTGGAACGATGCAATCCCATGTAATCCAGCGCCGCCTGCCGTCCACTCTGGTGTTCCAGATGGAGCGCCTGCGTGAAGTGGGCGAGACCCTCGTTGATCCAGGGCCGAGGCGAAGAAAACGCCGCGTGAGTTAACTGATGGGCGGCCACTAGGCCTGCCAGTTTCGGATCCATGCTGGCCAGCGGCGTCAACAACAGCGGTCCGCTTTCGAAAGGAGTGGCGCTCGGATCGGTCAAGTCTGCCGTTTCCGCTTTGCTTCGTGGAGTCCCGAACCATTCGCTGATCCATGGAACCTCCCTTTCCGCAGCTTCGGCGTAATTCGCTGCGGACGCATCGTGGCCGCGCAGGAAATGTACTGCGATACCAGACCGGCTCTGGATCTCATAATCAGCAATCACAAATGTGGGCACGACCGATCGTTGCAATTGGATTGTGCAATCTGCAACGAACTGACGTTGCACTTCGTGGGCCACTGGGCACGCCGTCGCGTTGACTAGAAGTTCGGGCGGTTCACCCTCGTCAATTGGCACTGCGATCTGCAGGTGCATAGTGGAGCCGATTTCTCTTGTGTTCCAGGCGCCGACAACGTCGAACAGGTTGTTAGCCTCTGAAAGGTTCGCGGCCTCGGTCGCTATGGGATACCATGCCACGTTTCCGACTCCGCGCACCGCGGTGAATTTCGCGCTGATCCGGTCCCAGTCGGTGCTGCGGGCCGCGGTTTCCGGCGTGCCGATTCGCGTGAGGCGCGTCGCATCGAGCACGATGACGCCCTCATAGGCGATCTCCAGTTCGACGGTGCCCTTGGGCGGCACCGCTTCCGGCAGAGTGACGATGGCTTCGGAAAGCGCTCCAGTGTGATCAATGTCGGAGGTATAAGGTTGCGCGACAAACTGCAACTGCTTGCCGCCGGCCTTGATCGACCGCCAACTCAGCGAGGACGAGATCTGTAGCACGGCGATCTTCTGCGGCGTTGCGGAATCATTGCGTAGAGTGATCTTCCCGCGAACTCCCAGCCGCTGCTGCTCAGGTTCCACGCGGACATTCAGGTCGTAGCTGGTGAAAGTAAAGGCTTCGCGATCGAGGGAAAAGGCATTCGCCACAGAAGCACATAGGACGCAGAGAAAGAAAAGTTCCAAGCAGCGCAACTTCATTTCGCCCCCACGGGCGCCTCTTTTCTCTGCGCGTCATTTTTCGCGCGTCTCTGCCGGACGACCTCATACATCACGACCGCTCCCGCGACCGACACGTTGAGCGAAGGGACTTTGCCTAGCATCGGAATCGAAACCAGAAAGTCGCACTTCTTCTTCACCAGGTCGTGCAGTCCTTTGCCCTCTGCGCCCAGAACCAGCGCGCAATCCATGTTGTAGTCGAGGGCGTCGTAGGGCTGCGGGCCGCGCTCGTCCAGACCGACCGTCCAGATATTTCGGTCTTTGAGTCCTTCAACGGTGCGCGCGATGTTCGTGACTTTTGCTATGGGCAGGTACTCGCTGGCTCCGGCTGAAGTTTTCGTAACGGTGCCAGTAACTGGAGCGGCGCGGCGCTCGGGAATGACCACGCCATCGGCGCCGGCAGCGTCGGCTGTGCGCATGAGCGCGCCCAGATTGTGCGGGTCTTCAATGCCATCGAGGACGATCACGAGAGAGTATTGTCCGCGTTTGGCGCCGACGACGTCATCGAGGTCGCTGTATTGTTTGGCCGAAGTAACGGCGACCACGCCCTGATGAGCGGCCCGCCCGGCCATCTGATCGAGTTCTGTGCGCGTGAGAAACTTCACCGGCACACCGAGGCGGCGGCACTCCTCGATCATGCGCTGCAGGCGGATGTCGTTCCGCTCCTTCGCCATGCCGACCCACTGGAAGGCGCGTCCACGAGCCTTGAGCGCTTCGGTGACCGCGTTGATGCCGTAGATATAGTTCATATGAGCAGTTGCCAGTCTTGAGTTTCAGTATGTTCCCAGTGTACCGAAAGCTGACGAGGGTTGCGGGTTCAGCGGAGGGTTGGCAGGAATCGGCCGACGTCCGCTGGCTCAGGACGCTCGGTGTAATCTTCGTTTGCAGTCGCATAGAGCACCGTGCCGTCGCGGTCAATGATGTAGGTCGCAGGAATCGGCAACTCCCAACCGTCGTCCCCGTTCACGAATGACAGGTTGACAAAGGCACTTTGATAGACCGCTTTTTGTTCATCGGGAACACGGTAAGTGAGGCCGAACTGCCGCGCAACTCTGTTGCCGGCGTCGGAGAGCAGCGGGAAGCGCAGCTTGTGCTGGTCGCGCATGAAAAACGATTGCTGCACAGTCTGCGGAGAAATGGCCGCGAGCGTGGCGCCTGCCTGCTCAATCTCCGGAGCGATGAGGTTCATGGCTTCCATTTGAGCGACGCAGAACGGGCACCAGCGGCCACGAATGAAGCTGAGAACGAGGCGTCCTTTGGCGAGCAGGTCGGAGGAGGAGATGGTCTTGCCGTCGTGATCTTGAAGTTGGAATTCCGGAATCTTCGCGCCGGCAGGCAGAATGTTCGCAGCTAGGCGCCGCTGCTTCAGCTCCGAGACCGCCCGCGCATGAACAGCCTGCGTTTCCGCTGGAACGTACTTCGCAATCAGTTCTTTTCTCTCCGCGAGGATCTCGCATAACGGGCGAGTGTCAGTTTCCGGTCCGGATTCTTCGAGTGATCGCCACTTCATGACGTTAGCTGCTCAAGCTGAGATTGGGTCAGAGCGCCTTGATCATCCTCGCACACGACGGATACTTCGGGGTTGCCCGGTTTTACACGCACAATGACACTTCTTCCTTCTTCAAATCGTGCGACGTAGTCTGTCAACGACTCTGTCAACAAGAACGGCTCTTCGTGGATGCCGGTGTATAGCTCACCCTTGTATCGATATGAATAGACAATCTCTACTGTCGGGCAACCAAGCCGGGACGAACCGATCGGCTGTGCGGTAATAGTCGCGTTCGCCAAAAGCCACTTGCCGCTGCCGCAAACTTGTAACCAGTGCGCGGTCACGTTAAACGCATACGCGATAGCTTTGAACGTGGGGTCAAGTATAAAATCCACATGAACCTCAGGCTCGCTGCCGACTGGGCTGCAAGCAGGCAACGAGCGCTGGCCACTGCTCACTGACCACTGCTCACATCCCCGGGAGCTTCATCCCCGCCATCCGCCGCGCAAAGCTGGGCTTGCCCATCTGCTTGAACATCTTCTTCATCTGCGCGTACTGCCGAAGCAGGTTGTTTACCTCTTGCACGGTAGTGCCAGAGCCGCGGGAGATGCGTTTGCGGCGGCTGCCGTTGATCACTTCGTGGTGATTGCGTTCGTGGACGGTCATCGAGTTGATGATTGCCTCGACGCGGTTGATCTGTTTTTCGTCCACGTTGTCGGCGGCCTTTTGCAATCCCGAAAACGGTCCGATGCTTGGCATCATGCCGATCAAGCTCTTGATCGAGCCCATCTTCTTCACTTGCCGCAGCTGATCGCGAAAATCTTCGAGCGAGAAGCCGTCGCCGGTGAGCGCCTTCGTGGCCATCTCCTGCGCTTTTTTCTTGTCAATCTGCGATTCAGCGCGCTCGATCAGCGAGAGGATGTCGCCCATGCCGAGAATGCGCGAGACGATGCGGTCGGGATGGAACGGCTCCAGCGCGTCATACTTCTCCCCCACGCCGATGAACTTGATGGGCTGTCCCGTCACTTGCCGGATGGAAAGCGCCGCGCCGCCCCGGGCATCGCCATCCATCTTGGTGAGGATCACTCCGGTGAGCGAAAGCTTCTTGTGGAACTCATCGGCGGAGCGCACCGCGTCCTGCCCAGTCATGGCGTCGGCGACGAACAGAATCTCTGACGGATTCAGCAGCTTCTTCAGCGACTGCATCTCGTTCATCAGTTCGTCGTCAATGTGCAGACGGCCGGCGGTGTCAACAATCAACACATCGCAGCCGGAAACGATAGCCTCGCGCCGGGCTTCCTTAACTAAACGCTCCACGGCCTGGGTGAGCTGCGCGGGCGTGTTCGCCTCGCCCACGTCGCCTTCGTAAATCTGAGCCTTGACGGCCTGCGCCACAACTTTCAACTGCTCGCGCGCTGCGGGGCGGTACACGTCCACCGAAACCAGCAGCGGACGATGTCCGCCAATCTTGAACCAGTTCGCCAGCTTGCCCGAAGTGGTGGTCTTGCCGGAACCTTGCAGTCCGGCCATCAGCACGACCGTGGGCGGCTGCGATGCGAACTTCATTCGAGCCGTGTCCTTGCCGAGGGTCTCGACCAGTTCGTCGCGCACAATCTTGATGACCTGTTCGCCGGGAGAAAGCGCGGTCAACACTTCCTGGCCGATGGCCTTGGCCTGGATGCGGTCAATCAGCTCTTTGACCACTTTGAAGTTGACGTCAGCCTCAAGCAGCGCCAGACGGATTTCTCGCAGGGCCTCGCCAATGTTTTCTTCGGTGAGCCGAGCTTGGCCGCGAAGGGACTTGAACGCGCGTTGCAGTTTTTCCTGGAGATTCTCGAACATAGGCGTAATTGATTATTTTAGCAGCGAAAGGTGACGCACGAAGGATCCCAGCCTACCCCACCTTCGGCCTCACCATCTCGAATCGCTGCGTCGTCCGCGTGTATTGCAGGCCGCCCATGCGGCCGATCAGATCCAGCGAATTCCGGTCCAGGCGGCCGTCTTTGAGATTCGCATCGTTGACGTGAATCGACACAATCTGGCCGAGCACCAGGCTTCCGCTGGTCGGCGCGGTAGAAAAATCCAGTATCTGATGGAGCTTGCACTCAAAGCTGACGGGCGACTCCGCGACCCTCGGCGGATCTACAACCGCCGACGCCTCAGGCGTAAGCTTCGCCACCTCGAACTCGTTCACCGAAGCGTCGTACTCTCCGCTGGTCAGGTTCATCGCCTCGGCCAGTTGGTAGGTGACAACGTTCACTACGAATTCCTTAGTCTCGCGGATATTCCGTAACGTGTCCTTGGCTTCGCCACGAGTCTGGTCCCGGCCGGATGCGCGTAAGCCCGGCGAAAATCCCAGCAAGGGAGGATTGACAGACACCACATTGAAAAAAGAAAAGGGCGCGAGATTCAGCTGTCCCGATGCACTGACGGTCGACACCCAGGCTATCGGTCGCGGCGCAACAGAGTTCAGCAAAAGGTTGTAGAGGTCTTTGTGAGGAAGATCTGACGGGCTGACGATCATGCCGTCGAGTATATCTTTTCGCGCGTTTCACTTGCCCATCTCGAACACTTCTTTCGCCGCAATGATCGTATTGCAGTGAATGGTCACGGTATCTTCCACGTGCCGCGCGTAGCCTCCGGCGAATGTCACCATCACTGGAATGCTGCGGGCTTGGGCCACGCGAAACACGAGTTTGTCGCGCCGCTTTAATCCATCAATCGTCAAGGCCAACCCACCCAGTTGATCTTCGCGGTAAGGGTCGGCGCCAGCGATATAGCACATCAGATCGGGCTCGAACTGCCGCAGGCCGGAGCTGAGCGCGTTGTCGAGCCAGGCTAGGTAGTCGTCGTCTCCGATGCCGTCGGGCAGGTCTACATCAATGGACGAAGGCGGCTTCCACATTGGATAGTTGTTGTGCTGGTGCAGAGAGATGGTGAAGACCTCTCCCGCATGGGCGCCGCGAATCTTGCCGGGTAGCGCTGAACTTCTTTGCGACGAACTGAGCGACGACGAATCAAGAGTCGATGCCCCGGCCGAGGGCAAAAGCGCACTCGCCGTCCGCGTCCCGGCAAAAATCGCCGCAGTGCCGTTGCCTTGGTGAACGTCGCAATCGACTGTCATCGCGGTGCGAATCTTGTCATCACGCTGCAATCGCCGGATGGCGACTGCCACGTCATGAATCATGCAGAAGCCTTCGCCATGGTCGGGGAAGGCATGATGAAATCCGCCGCCAATGCTGATGCCAACGCCGTCGGTCAGAGCCTGCCGCGCCGCCAGGATCGATCCCCCAGCCGCCAGCCAGAACGCTTTCACCAGCTCAGGAGAGAACGGAACCTCAAGTTCCATTTCTTCGCGCGGGCTGAGCGTACCGGTCTTCAGCTTGTGCACATACTCCGGCTTGTGGACCAGCAGAATGTCCTGATCGTTGGCGGGCTCAGGCTCCAGGAAGTCGTTGGCCTCGGCGATGCCCTCAGCCAGTAGACGGTCGCGGATGCGCCGGTATTTCTCGGCAGGGAAGACGTGCTCGCCGATCGGAAGGAAATAGGCGTCGCCGTAAACCAGCTTGAAAGGCAGCATGGCGTGAGTAGCCTATGATACCCGCAAGCCGGAACCGAAGAAACCGTAGGCCGAGCAGGATCTATCTCTTCTTCGTAGCTTGCACCGCCGGCACCACCATCGGCCTCTTCACCGGCACGATCGCGCCCTTCGACGGATCGGCGGCTGCATGAGCGCGGGTCAGCACTTCTTCCTGGATGTACTGCACGAACTCTTGGATCTGGCGCTGCATCTCCTCCATGCGTTCCCGCATTTGCAGGATGATGGCCATGCCGCTGATGTTTACGCCCAGGTCGCGCGCCAGCGAGAGAATAAATTCCAGCCGCTGCAAATCTTCGTCGGTGTAAAGACGGGTATTGCCCTCGGTGCGCGATGGCTTGAGCAATCCTTCGCGCTCATAAAGGCGCAGAGTCTGAGGATGGATGCCGTACATCTCGGCCACCGCCGAGATCATGTACGCGCCTTTGGATTTACGTTTGGTCATTGTCTGGGAATCAGTCGAACGTCCGCGTCACCAATTTATAACAAAAACAAGTCGGCCACGGATCATCACAGACTCCCACGGATCAAGAAAGACAAATCCGTGTTCATCCGCGTTAATCCGTGGCCGAAGATGTTGCTAGGCTGCTGGTTCCGGCTTCTGCTCTGCGGGGGCCCATCCATGCGGCTTCAGCAGATGATTGACCCCGTAAGCCACCACGCCCAACCCGATCAAAATCATGCCGAAGGCAAACGAACTCATCCCCAGCACCTGCTCGTGCTCGCTGCGGATAATGGAAAATCCCAGCAGCAACATGGGGGGGATACCGATGGCAATCGCGCCAAACAATCCGCCGGGAACGCGGAAGGGACGTGGTAAATCCGGTTCGCGGAAGCGTAGTACGGCAAGCGCTACAAATTCCAGCAGCAGGCTAAATCCGTAAAGAAGGATGTCAAGCGTCACGAGCCTGGCGAAGCCCAAGCCGAGGCACATGGCCCAGCCAATCGCGAGCGCGATGATCGCCACCCAGGGCGCTCGCGACTTCTTCTGCAGCTTGCCGAAGATGCCAGGCAACATTCCATCTTGCGCCATCGCTAATGGGAGGCGCGAGTAGCTCATCACCAGCGCATTAAACATTCCGAACGCGCTGATGACGCCGCCGAGCACCACACCGATGCGCAGCAGCGGTCCGCCAAGCAGGCCGGCGATGTCTGCCCAGGAACCAGTCTCCCACGCGGTCGAGGTCAGCCCCGTCATCCACATAGCGGCGAACGGAAGCACGTAGCTCAAAGCCACGATGCAAACCGCAACCAGCATGGCTCGCGGATACGTTCGCTGCGGCTTCTCTACTTCCGTCGCTATGGTCGAGGCATTGTCCCATCCCATGTAATTCCACATGCAGATGAGCAACCCGCCGAGAATGTCGACGCTCGAAGTGGTCGGCTTGGTCACGGCGTTGACCAGCGCTCCCATCTTGAATGGAGCAAGCACCACGATCACGACGAACGGCGCCGTCAGCGCGAAAAACAGCCAGAGCGAGGTGAGCGAAACTACTTTCACGCCGGCGATATTCATGAGCGCGCAGGCAATCACCACCGCCAGCGCCACCCACCATCCGCGACCGTTCACCGAGAACCAGGGGAACATGCGGGTCAGGTACGCCACGAACAGCGTGGGGTAAATCGCCATATCGAAAATGGACGCAACCAGCGAGAGCCAGGCTTCCTGAAATCCCCAGAAATTTCCCATGGCGCGGCGCACCCACGCGTAGTAGCCGCCTTCGTAGGGCAGCGCGCTCGAAAGCTCGCCGATCATGAAGGCCGTGGGCAGGCTCCAGAGCAGTGGCGTGAGCAGCAGAATCAGGATCGCGCGTCCGTAACCGGCGCCGTGAACAATGTCTTCCGTGCCATAGGTTCCGCCCGACACCATAAAAAAGGTGGCGGCGACCAAGGGCCACAGCGTGAGGCGGACGAATTTCTTCGGGGCAATCGGGTTCCGGTTGGGTAAGGCGGCGAGAGGCTGGGGGTTCTCTATTTGTTGACGCGGGGCGCTAGCTGTTGCCAATTTCTATGGCTTCCTCCTCAAGCGACTCACTCTCGCCACCGCGTCTCCCTTGATGTTTCGCGGCTCCCAGGTTTCAGCGATTCCCGGGCGTTCCGGCGGAGTTAGTTCGCATTAGTGAGATTACGGGAAATTTCCACAGATGCAAGAAAATTATTGAAAAATTTTGTCAGGGGAGAGCAGGTACGGAGGTAATGGACACCCCACGTCTCCCACCCGGGACCAACGGGTTGCCAGTCACCTTGGTGAGCAACAGGAAAGTTGTTGCGGGGACGGCCGGTACTGACTATGATTCAGCGGTTTGTCAGGAGGGTTTTCCAATGAAACCGTTTCTCTTTGTTGTTGTTGTCGCTTTATTCGCGGTTGCGCTGTTCGCGGCGCAGCCATCTCTGGCGCAAAACGCCTTCACGCCCGATCAAGTGAAGTATGGCCCAGTCCCGCCATCTTTGCCCTCAGGAGCGCAACTCGCCGTGCTCGAAGGCGACCCCATGGCTTCCTCCGGCGACTTCACGGTCCGCCTCAAAATGCCGGACGGCTACAAAATCGCCCCTCACACCCATCCCAACCGGGAAAATGTCACCGTGCTCTCGGGCACGATCAAAGTCGGGATGGGAGACCAGTTCGACGCCAGCAAGATGATGAGCTTCGGGGTCGGCAGCTTCGCCTACCTCGATCCCAGCATGCACCACTACGCCGCGGCTTCCGGAGAAACCGTTATTCAGATCCACGGCATGTCGCCGCTCAAGCTCAACTACATCAACCCGGCGGACGATCCTACGCCGAAGAAGTGATGGGAAAAGTGAAATTTGCTCGATTCCCTGTCATCCTGAGGCTCGCGCCTTTTGCGGGCCGAAGGACCTGTGCACCCGGCAGGAAGTTGCACAGGTTTTTCGCCTCGCTCAGGATGACATCGCTGGCGATGGACTCATACCTTCTTCCACAGCTCTTCCCGCGGGTCTTCCGGGTTCAGCTTGGCTAACTCCTTCAGCAGCTCTTTGGTGCGCTCATCCCGCGGCATGGGCACGGTCACCGTAATCTCGACGATCTCATCCCCTCGCACGCCTTCTTTGGTAGCCGACGGCACGCCTTTCTCCCGCAGCCTCAGCTTCTGCCCTGACTGCGTCCCGGGAGGGATCTTCAGCAGCGCCCGCCCATCGATGGTCGGCACCTCAATCTTGGCGCCCAGCGCGGCTTCCGTGGCACTGACCGGAACGGTCAAGTAGATGTCGTCCCCGTCCCGCCGGAAGATTGGATGGTCGCCGGTCCGGATGATCACGTAGAGGTCGCCAGCCGCGCCGCCGTGAGATCCGGCGTTGCCTTTGCCGGCCAGCCGGATCCGCTGCCCATCGCGCGTCCCGGCCTTAATGCGCACTTCCAGCGGCTCGGTCCGACTGACTGTGCCTTCGCCGTGGCAATTCGCGCAGGCGGAAATATTCTTTCCCGTGCCCTGGCAGCTCGGGCAGGGTACATTGAACTTCATCCGCCCGCCGGTTTGCGTGATCTGCCCGGTTCCGTCGCACTCGGGACATTTGCCCGGAGCCTCGGTATAACCCTGCCCGTGGCAGTTCGAACAAACATCTTGCCGCGTAATGTTCAGTTTCATCACGCCGCCGCGAATCGCCGTCCAGAACGCCACGTTGACCTGGTATTCGAGGTCCGTGCCGGGTTCGGGACCCGACTCAGCCGCTGCCGCGCCGCGCCCGCCGCCGAAGATTCCTGAGAAGATATCGCGGAAGCCACCGCTGCCGCCGGTGCGCCGGCCGCGCCCCGCGGCGTCAGCCAGGTCCGAGAAATCGAACCCGCTGAAATCAAAGGGAACACCCTGTCCGCTCGCCTGGCCCGGGTCGCCACCGGGAAATCCCCCCGGCGCTCCTCCGGCAAATCCGCCTTGCCCTCCGCCCCGCGCATAGGCTTCCGCCGTCGCCGGATCAATATTGTCGGAATAAAATCCGACCTGATCGTAGATTTTTCGCTTCTTGGGATCGCTGAGAACGTCGTTGGCCTCAGAGAGCGTCTTAAATTTCTCCTCCGCAGATTTGTCCCCAGGATTAACGTCAGGATGGTACTTGCGCGCCAGCTTGCGAAACGCCTTGCGAATGTCCTCCGCCGACGCAGACTTCTTTACGCCGAGGATATCGTAATAGTCTTTCTTGGAGGTAGTTGCCATGACTAGCGATCAGTCGGTCGTTCCTGCTACTTCATTAGTTCGGCTTCTTCTGCCGCTCTTCTTGTATCACGACCAGCGGCCTGCCCTCTGCGGCATCCACATATACCGGAATCGGCAACGGACCACTTGGCGTGGAGACAGAAACCAGCCACTGCTTGTCGTCTTCGGCAAGACTCAGAAAATAAGTTTGTTCGTTCACCTGAAAATCCATTTCTTGGTTCTCTCCAAATCCAGAAATGAGGCTCCAAACGTGATGGCGCGGGCAAGCCTGCCCGCGCCACACGATCCAAGCCAGAAGCTAGGAGCTAGCAGCTCTCTTACTTCTTGTCTTCCACGTCCACGTACTCAGCGTCGATCACGCCTTCGTCTTTCTTCTGACCGCCACCATTACTGCCCGCGCCCGCTCCAGCTCCGTCCGTCGGAGCAGCACCGCCCGCCCCCGGACCCTTCGCCTGCGCTGCCTTGTACATCTCTTCGGCCAGCTTGTGCGAAGCCTTGGTCAGCGTCTCGCGAGCCTTATCCATCTGCGCCTTGTCGTTCGATTCCAGCGCCTTCTTGGCATCGGCCACTGCGTTCTCAACGTCTCCACGCTCCGCGCCGGAGATCTTGTCCCCGTTCTCGCGCAGCATCTTCTCGACGTTGTACAGCATGCTGTCGAGCTGGTTCTTGGCGTCGATCGCGTCGCGCTGAGCCTTATCCTCAGCCGAGTGCGCGTCCGCTTCCTTGGCCATGCGCTCGACCTCTTCCTTCGACAGTCCAGAGGACGACGTAATCGTAATCTTCTGGTCCTTTTGTGTCGCCGTATCTTTCGCGGTCACGTTCAGGATGCCGTTGGCGTCGATGTCGAACGTCACCTCGATCTGCGGCACTCCACGCGGAGCCGTCGGGATCCCGGTCAAGTGGAACTTGCCCAGAGTCCGGTTCTGCGCTGCCATGGGACGCTCCCCTTGCAGCACATGCACCTCAACCGAGGTCTGATTATCCGCCGCGGTCGAGAACGTTTCCGTCTTCTTAGTAGGAATCGTCGTGTTCCGCGGAATCATCGGCGTAGCCACGCCGCCCAGAGTTTCAATCGACAAAGACAGCGGAGTCACGTCCAGCAGCAGCAGGTCTTTCACTTCGCCGCCAAGCACGCCACCTTGAATCGCCGCGCCGATCGCGACAACTTCGTCAGGATTCACTCCCTTGTGGCCTTCCTTGCCAAACAGCTCCTTCACCAGCGCCTGAATGCGCGGCATACGAGTCTGTCCGCCGACCAGCACCACTTCCTGAATCTTGCTGGCGTCCACGCCTGCATCCTTCATGCACTGCTTGCACGGCCCTACCGAGCGTTGAATGATGTCTTCCACCATCCCCTCGAGCTTGGCCCGCGTCAGCTTCTTCACCAGATGCTTTGGACCCGAGGCGTCCGCCGTGATGAACGGCAGGTTGATCTCGGTCTCCATCGTGGTAGAAAGCTCAATCTTCGCCCGCTCAGCCGCGTCGCGCAGCCGCTGCAAGGCCATCTCGTTCCCTTTGCCGCGAAGGTCGAGCCCTTCATCTTTCTTGAACTCATCAATCAGCCAGTCGACCAGCCGCTGATCCAGATTGTCGCCGCCCAGGTGCGTGTCACCGTTGGTGGCCTTCACTTCAATCACGCCCTCGCCCACTTCCAGTACCGAGATGTCAAAAGTTCCGCCGCCAAAGTCGTAGACGGCGATCATCTCGTCTTTAGTTTTGTCGAGCCCATAAGCCAAAGCAGCCGCCGTAGGCTCATTGATAATGCGCTTCACTTCGAGCCCGGCAATCTGTCCGGCATCTTTGGTGGCCTGCCGCTGCGCGTCGTTAAAGTAAGCCGGAACGGTAATGACCGCTTCGGTCACTTTCTCGCCGAGATAGTCTTCCGCCGCCTTTTTCAGCTTCTGCAAAATCAGCGCCGAAATCTGGGGAGGCGTGTACTCCTTGCCCTGCGCCAGTACCGCCACGTGGTCGCCCGACTGCACCACCTTATAGGGCACCATCTTGATCTCTTCCGTCACTTCGTTGAAGCGCCGCCCCATAAAGCGCTTGATCGAATAAACCGTGTTCTCCGGATTGGTGATCGCCTGCCGCTTCGCCACCTGCCCCACCAACCGCTCTCCGGTCTTGGTAAAACCAACCACGGACGGAGTAGTCCGCCCTCCTTCTTCATTCGCGATCACTTTGGGCTCGCCGCCCTCCATCACCGCCACGCAAGAATTGGTGGTCCCAAGGTCAATTCCAATAATCTTGGCCATAGTCGTCTCCTGTTAGCTTTCTTGAATCAGATAAGTGCTTTGGAATCAATGCGCTTATGATTGCCAACGCTCCCATGCTAAGACCTGAGTGGGATGCTGTCAAGGTTTAGATGCGGGATGGGAGGGAAAGGTATCGAGAATTCGCGGGCGCTCGCTCAGCCCGATCTTCGCCGACGCCTCTTACCTCCCAGAGTGCGCTTATAACTTGCAAAGTTAGCATGAGCGGCGGCTATGAATTCGGGCATTCCCCGGAAGAAATTCTCCTTTTTGACGCTTCTCTCCGCCAACTCAAGTAGGACGAGGACATTCACAAAACCGTTCCTCTTGCGGAGATCGATAGCCTCGAGATCTGGCCAAATGTTGTCGTCCAGGTGGCACCCCCTCGTAATCGCCAGCCAGTCTTTTTCAATGGAATCCGCACTTGCCCGGAATGTCTGTTGCCAAGCTCTGGCAACCGCGGAAGCAAACACATCCGCAATTTGCACGCCGGGATAGAGCCTAGAATCGACTAGGCTGGGCTCGCGGACCAGATTGAAGGTGAACTGAGTTTCCTTTCCAAACATCTGCATTCGAAAGTTATCTCGTCGCCCGACCATGGCCCTCAGGATGTCAATCTCCGTTTCCAACGGTCTAGACCTGTCACAAAATACATCGAGTTCGTCGTATGCCTCCCCCCAATACCGAAGAACACTGAAGAGGGAGGTGGTCGTCAAATCCAAAACCCAACTTGGCGTCGAGCGATTTCCGTGAATAGACTCAATCTCCTCCTGGATGGCGCCTCGGTTGATCATCGCAAACAGGGATATGGCGGCCAAGGGATCCGTCTCCAAATTCACGATCAAACCGTTATTCGGAAACAGTTTTTCAAGTGCCGCGATGTTGCCTTCGCGGGTAAACTTTGAAAATTCCTCAAAAATGCTTTCAGCGGAAGCATTCTGAGTGCGGAGCATCGCCCAAAGCAGGTTTCCGACGAAGAGGTGAAAGCCGCAGCCATAGAAGATCGAGTTCTGTTCAGCTAACGCTGGCTCGAAAATATATTCGAAGAACTTACAAGCCAAGGCGAACTTCTTAAGATGGGTCACCAGCCGCGTGTTCTCAGCGCACGATTTCAGAACGGATGTAATCGCATGCTGTCCCTGCGGGGTTTTGAGTAAACGGCTGCCCTTGAGCTCGGAGCCCTGCAGTCTGAAGTCGCGAATAGTCCGATCCACAACTTCTCGGGCTTGATCTTCCCCAATCGCAACGCCAGCAAGGGCGAAGACCTCCTGCTCGCCGTCGAGCAGGTTATTGCCGGTGAACCCAGCTTCATCACAGAACACCGAAGTTGTGCCGCCGATTTTTGGGGGCCGATTTAACCGCGCACGGCTACTACTCATGAATACCTCCAATTGACGAGATTGTTCGCGCGCACTGGGACGAGTCGCGCCATTACTGTGTCCGAGAGAATTACAAAACCCGAGGAAAACGTTAACGGCTACGCTTATGGCGGTGGGCGCGAATCGCGCCCGTCATATTGATGAGCAGATCGAACGAGGAGGTCATAACACCATTTATTATATCAGCCGGGTTCCGCCCTTCTCACCACCCAAGGAGTCGTCATGACCATCGAAATCCGCGACGCATCCTTGGAGGCCAGAATCAGAAAGCAACCCCAGGCCACCGGCTCCAGCAGCGTCGAGGAAGTGCTGCTCCGCCTGCTCGAAACTGCCTTTGGGTGGAGCAGCGGAACAGCCACCGACGCTCTTCCCAATCACATCTCCCGCTTCGTCTTGTTCGGTTTTCGTAACGGATAGTTGAAAATCCTCCATACGCGCCGCAACGGCGTTAACATTCCTCACACGTTCACACCTCTGCGATAGATTTTCGACATAACGAAACCTCGCAAAGGCTTTCGCGCACATCGGTCCCCAGCGCCGCGGACCATCAAGCCACTACCCAAACAAGAACAACGGTTCGACAAGAAGGAGATCACCCATGAAAAACCCAAGTTCGCACCCGTTTTGCCGTTTGTACACAATCGTCGCGCTCACGACCTTCCTTTGCGCGTTGCCTATGGCCTCTGAGGGCCAAATAACCCTTGGCAAAGACGGACAACCCGTAGTTGCTACCGGCGCTTCCACCGCAAACTCCTCCGCCTCCTACATCGATGCCTTCGTTTTCAGCTCCACGGGCGATATGTGTGCCAGAATCCTCGCCGCGTGGAACTCTTTTCCAAATGCCAATCCCGGAGTCATTGTCGATGCGCGCGCCTTTATTGGAGCGCAGACCTGCGCGGCCTCGCCTTTCCCTGCCTTGACACCTAAACCCAGGTACGGCGTGCTCTTGTTGGGGAATGTGCAAATCGCCACAAACGTAACCTGGAACATTCCAAGCCGGGTGCGTGTTCAAGGCATCGGCTCCCAAGGTGGACAGGGAACGGGCAGCGGAACTCAACTCACTCTCATTTATGCAGGTTCTAGTTTCCCAACAACAGGCGCGCCGGTAGTCCAATTGGGCAACCCAGACAGTGCAGCGACTAAAGCCTATCAATCTCAGGTGGCGGATCTCACCATCGACTGCGTGGGCACAGCCGAGTGCGTCGGGCTCCTGAATGATTCAGCCGAGGAGGCTTCCTATGCCGAAAACATTATCGTCTTCAACGCGCCGGCCATCGGAGTTCACATCACAACCAACTCCTCTGTGGTCACCGGGGGCGCTGGCAACAGCGGTCCCTACCGCAATGTAAGTATCCAATTCAGCACTTGCACTACGGCCTGCAGCAGTGCCGTGGGGCTACAGGTCGATGGCCAGAACAAGGGCTATGTTGTCCGCGGCTTCGACAACTTCACTGTTTCCGGATTTATGAGTGGTTCGGGGATAACCGGACCGGGAGTCCTTATCTACGGGAGTCCGACCCAGTTCACGAACAGCCACGTGGAGTTTTTTGGTCCCGGTATTCAGATCGGCGACACTGCCAGTAGTTACGGCACCGCCAACGTGCAGGTGCAGAACGTCAATATCTCCGACAACCAATCGAACTGGGACGTCTTGATCCAAAGCTCAACCAGCGATCCCGTTGGCGACGTAATGCTGGTGGGAATCAACAACGCCTCCGTAAACAACCAAATACTGGACGATACTGTCACCGGAAACGAGATTAAAGGCTCAAACCTCGGGTTTTACTTGTTGGGAGACGTCACCACCCCAGCCAGCAACACTGCGGTAGTTTCCACCAGCCCCACCAACGCCGCCACTTCTACAGCCCTGCAGTGGGTAGACCCAGGCAGTATCCACATTGTCGGCAGCCTGTCAAAGGGTAGCGGAACATTTGAAATCGATCATCCTCTGGATCCGGCGAACAAGTATCTTTACCATTCGTTCGTGGAATCGCCGGATATGATGAACGTTTATAACGGCAACGCTACGACCGACAGGCGCGGCTTGGCGGTCGTGACCCTGCCGAAGTATTTTGAGGCGTTGAACAAGGACTTCCGATATCAACTCACCGCCATGGGCACATTCGCGCAAGCCACCATCGCAAAGGAAATACACAACAATCAGTTCACGATTCGTACCAACAAACCGGAGGTGAAGGTCTCCTGGCAAGTGACCGGCGTTCGCCACGATGCCTACGCAGAGCAGAACCCGATTCGGGTTGAGGAAGTGAAATCTCCTCGTGACCGTGGCCACTATTTACATCCCCCACTCCCTTAACGGAAGCGCGGGCCAGCGGATAGCCAAATGGCCCGATTAGTTGGACTCTCCTCCACGAGCCGCAGGATTAACGCTGCGGCTCGTTCCTTGTTTCCCGACGCCAGATCAGATAACCGTATCGGCTCCGGCCAAGCGGCCGACTCTGTCAGAATTTCGCGACCGTTTACGCGCGCGCAAAGCAGTAACGACTGCCGTCAACACTGCGCGCCTGGTAAGAGAAGAGCGCGCGGCGCGATAATCCCCTCCTCGACCCACGCGTCAGCTGAAACCACCACTTTCACCGCCGCATTCCCATCTGCATCAACACGGCGTTCTCCACCGCTATCATGTCAGCTCGCGACAGCGCTCCGAGCTTGCTCTTTAATCTCTGCTTTGACGCGGTCATGATCTGGTCGGCCATCGCCTTGCGCGGCTCGCCGTTGACGGTCACCAGCGCTTCTCCGGGATAGACCTTGGCTACCTGGCTTGTGATGGGAACGACAATCACGCGATTGAGCGCCGTGTTCGCTGCGTCATTGCTGAGGATGATCGCAGGGCGCGTCTTTTGGATCTCGCCGCCCAGCGACGGATCGAACGAGACCCACCAGACTTCACCCCTGCGTGGATGCATCGCCGATTAAGCCCTCAGTCCACTCTTCGGCCTCGTGCTCGCGTTCCAAGTCGCTGGCCATCGCCCGGTATTGCGCGACCAGGCCATTGGGCGACGCCTCAGCCGCTAATCGTGCGGCCTGTTCAACGCTAGTCGCAGCGTATCCGTCGACCACAAACCAAGTGGCGTGTCCCCGCGAAACTGGATTACCCAACGGCTGCTCGGCGTTCCCGTTCCAGCGCGTGGCAATCACTTCCTCGCCATCCCACAGGATTCTCGCCACGCTCATCCGATCCGCTCCGGGATCGTGAATGACCTCGACGACGCCGCGCACCCGGGCCCGAGGAGAGAGTACTTCCTCCGGCTTCACGTATGACTTTTCCATTTATTGATATTAGCTGCTGCATATAGCTAATGTCAATAGCTAATGTCAATAACTGATATCTCTAACTAATGTGTCTACATGTCTATAACTGTGGCACACTACGTTTGAGGCAGCTCCGTTTTTCCACAGCCAGCCCATGTGACATCTGACCTTGTGCCCAATTCAAATCCTGCCATGATGGTCGAGGACATGATGGTAACGCGAATCAGTTCGTAGCGCCGCTAAGTCCTTGGTTTGAAAGACTTTAGCATCTAAGTTATTTGACAAGTAGATCTTACGTGGAATTTCCCTTAAGGTGATGATTCCAAAGATTATGCAAGAAGGGGGGAGGGGCGCTACCCAGCGGTTCGGCCGCACCTCAGTGGCTAGAGCCGGGCTGGCTTAACAGACTGAATCGCAACGCTAAAGCACTGCGCCACCCAAAAGCAGGAGCCTCCAGCCCAGCTCGAACTAAGAAGCAAGAGCCAGAAACCAGAAACTGAGAACTGGTTCTTCCTACTCAATCTCCGGCCGCCAAATCGGCTCGCCGCCGAGCGAGTGGTAGAAGCCCCAGCCGGCCATCGCCACTACGCTGAGCAGCGCCAAAGCGGAGGTCGTCATGTACCACGCCGAAGTATCGGCCGTGAACGGAACGTTGGCCAGCATGTTGACGGTGAAGATGGCGCAGGCCAGCGGTACCAGACCGAAGCGCAACACAATGATCACGGCGATGGCATAGACCAGAATTTGCGTGGGCAATTCCACCGCCACGTGTGAACTGGTGAGTCCGCGGGGAAGTGCGAAGATGGCGACCAAGACGATGGCGGCCAGCCAGTCCGTACTTTTCGCAAACTTCAGCCCGAGCAGCGAAAACAGGAACCCCAACAAGACTTTCAGTCCGAGGAGCAGAAAGAAGAATTGCAGGGTGCCGAGAATCGAAATCGGAATCTGCATCAACCAGGCGCCGAGCGCAGAGCGCCCACCCAGAAGATATTCGGAAGAACCCAGTCCTGGCGGCGCTCCCAGATGCATCAGCCGGAGGGAGCGGATTTGGAAAATAAGAATCCAGGTCACGCCGAGCATTACTCCGAATAGAATGTCGCGGCCCACCAGTGGATCGCGCCATTGTCCCGAGAGCAAACGGCTCCAGGAAATAATGGTTTGCGGCCAACGCTTCCGCACCCACGGTTCCAGCGCGAGATACAACAGCCACGTGGTGCCGGAGACAAACAGCCCGGTGCTGATCGCCAGGACGAACAATCCGAAGGTCTCGATGCCCGGAACGAGATGTCCGCGGCAGAGCCAGAGAACGATCTCGAGCACGAACATTACTACTCCCAGGCGGAATGCGCCCTCGCGGTCGGCGCGTCCCTGGCGGTAATTCCGGCGCGCCAGATAAAGAGCCGAGCCCAACGAAAACATCAGCAAAGTCAACGCGAGGACTTGACGCACTTTCTTCCCCGTGGAATCCTCCGGACTCTTCATGCGATCGGGCTTGGTCCAGTCGCCAATCGTCGAGAAGAAGACCGGCTTGCCGTGCAACGACGCCGCTTCCACGCGCAGCGGCCACTTCGTTCCCGGCAAGGTTCCGGTCCACGCCATGCGCACATCGGAACTCGCCAGCGAGTTCCAGGCAGGTTCCGTCTTCTGAAACTTCGCGTGATCAAGACCCGCGGCGGTGAACAGAACATTCCAGTCGAACGCCGCGGAGGCTTGCATCGAATCCTCTTTTTGAGGAGGGATTGCCTGGAAACGGATGAGATTTCCCTGGCCATCCAGTTCGAGGTCGATCATTCCCGAAAGAACGGTCGGAGGATCGTCCGGAGAGACGATCCCGGGATTGAGCAACTGATCCTGATAGCCCTGCGCCAACATGACCTGAGGACTCTGCCGGTACCAGAAGCGAAGCAGGGAGGGCCGTCCCGCCAGCACGGCGTCCCAGTCGGGGTGGGGCTTGTCGTTTTTCTCCACGGAGTCCTCGAAGTCGCTGTCGAAATCGAGGCCGAAAACGCTGTCGGCGGGGCGTCCGGGATATCCGAGGCGGGCGATGAGCTCGCGCGCTTTTTGGCTGAGGACTTCCGGCGTGAGTTCCAGACGCATTTTTCCCAGCGCGCTGTAGTGGACGCCGAGGAAGCTGACCAAACCCAAAGCCAAAAGCACGGCGACGAGGCAGGCCACGGCGGCTCGTGGACGCAGGCCGGAAGTTTCGCCAGATGCGGCCACCAACTGGGGCGAGGGAGTCTCACCTGCCGCCAAAGCTGCCGCCAGTGGATCTCCGCCGGGCAGGGCAGCGGCCACGCTGAGAACTGTGGCGGGACGCGCCGAAGGTTCTTCCTCTAAGCAGCGAAGAATTACGCGCTCGATCACCGGATTGAGATCCTTAACCACCGACGACGGCCGGCTCGGTGTTCCGTCGCCAAGCGCGCCCGGGGCGAAAGCGCGTTTGCCGGTAAAGACTTCGTACAACACCAGGCCGAGAGAATAAATGTCACTGCGGGTGCTGACTTCCTTGCCGGCGAGCTGCTCGGGCGCCATGTAGGCAGGAGTTCCGCTGCGGACCTCATTGCCTTGAATCTGATCGGCAACTCCGGCCAGACCGAAATCGGTGATCACCACCTGCCCGCGGCCGTCCAGCATGATGTTCGCGGGCTTCAGGTCGCGATGGAGGACTCCCTTGGTGTGGGCGGCGGCGAGTCCGGCGCAGAGCTGGCGGGCGATGTCGAGGGCTTTATCTTCGGGCAGACGGCCGATGCGACGGAGTAGGGAAGCCAGGTCTTCGCCATCGACATACTCCATGGTGAAGAAGGTGTGGCCTTCCACGTCACCCACATCGTAGACGCGGCAAACGTTGGGATGAGAGACACGCCGCGCAATGCGCACCTCATTCTTGAAACGCTCCAACAGGGCTTGATCGCGCGCGGCCTCGTCAGGCAGAAACTTGAGGGCCACCGGTTGGCCGAGCGTGAGATCGTCGGCACGATATACCTCGCCCATGCCGCCTCTGCCCAGCAGCGCAATGATCCGGTATCGGCTGGCCAGGAGCCGGCCGGGGAGGAAACGGCCTTCACTCTGGTAATCGGCGGAACTTGACGGCCGCGATGAAATTGCAGAAACGGGCCGAGGCGGCAGCAGCGAAATCGCGGTGGCGAAGTCGAGCGTGGCGACGTCGTCCGTGTTGCTGGTGGGCGCTCCGCAGGACGAGCAGAAGCGTCCGCTTGCCGGTACGTCGGTGCCGCAGGATGAACATGGGGGCATGAATTTTTCCCGATACAGTCTACCGCGTTAGAACCAAATTAGTTGTCGAGAATGGGTAACTCAGCTTGCCACCGGGAAGGTTACTCAAGATTATCCGTTGAGAGATGTTCCGCGCTCACGGGTCCACCATTTAGTGCCGATTCATTCTCTAATGCGCAGACCAGCGCGCAATGAGGATTCTCTTATGCGAAATCGCAAAGCATTTGCATTACTCACGACACTTCTGATGATCAGTTGCAGCACGACTCCGCGCACGACCATGGCTACGCCGTCCTCGCGTGTCTATCACGGCACGGCGTCGGTCGGCGATTTCATGACCATCACTATCAACTCTGCCGCGGGCACCATCGCTTACACGGATGTGTCGAACGGCGATAGCGGGACCGTGCCTTTCACCGTGAACTCAGACGGAACCTACACGCTGAGTGATCCCAATGGCAATCTGGTTGCGGCCTATGAGGTGCCGAACTATGCGATGGTAATTCAAGCCGCGAAGACCGGGCCGGGCTTGAATACTCCTGCACTGATAACCGCCGTGGAGAGCGGCCCCATCTCGATGGCCACTTTTGGCGGGAAATCGTACAACTACATGCAATTCCGGACGTCTTCCGGAGGGCTTGAGGTGGGATCAGTCACCATCACCACGCAGGGTCTGGGAGCGAATTCATCCTTCTGGCCCTTCGGAGCGTACAACCAGGGCAATCAAACCGGAAGTCCCTTCAACACCGGGACGATTGACCTCACGCAAGCCAAGGTCGATCCCTCCGGCACGTTTCTCACAGTTACGGAGCAGGGGAGTGGCGTCGACTACATTTTCGGCACGGAGAACGGAGTTTTTGCGGTGGATTCGCCCAACGGAGCCATCTTGGGTTTGAAGAAAGCGGCGAGCAAAGATTTCGATCCATCGTTCGCAGGCACTTACAAAGCGATCTACTATCAGAAGACGGGCGCCAGCACGGGGATGAACAACGTTGAGACCGGAACCCCGAGCCTGGGCAACGCGGTGCTTGTAGTCACAGCCGGCGGGCAAGTCACGGTAAGCGGCCCTCAGGGGAACACAATTGTTCAGGCGACTCTCACTCCCGTGGCGGACGTTCCATATCTCTACGGAAGCGCCGGTGAGTTGCAAGATCCCTGCTACGGACTATTCACTTTTCGCGTGACCACAAGCGGAATACAGCAGGATGTGTTCGTCACGTTCATGGATAAATCAATGCTGTTCGCATCCTTCAGCGCGAGTGTGGCCTTGGGGCAGATGGGTACGTACGACTATCTCTATGGCGTCGCCTTGAAGTAGCGGAAGGTCGCTGCTAGGGCTTGGTCGCGGAAGCGTCTGGTTTGGCGCCCTCTACAGCCCTGGTGCCCTCTATTTTGCAACTGTATTCTTTGCCTCCGTCGTGGCGTATATAGAGCCTCTCCCCGTCGACCCGATAGTCCACGGTCTCTCCGACCCCAAATTTCCCGGCCTGAAAAGAGCCGCAGTAGTCAACTTTGTAGATAAGGCTGGCACCTTTCAATTCGTAAACCTTTGCGCGGCGGGTCATGGTTGAGACGGGCGAACCGGGAGTGCCATTGCCACCACCACCTCCGCCAAAGACGCTGGTATCGCGCCGGATGTCAAAACCCATGATCGTCCCCTGCTGATAGACGGGAGCGGCGGCGGCGGTGTCCGTGCTGACACCTCCACGCACTTCTATAGTGCACTTATAGTCTTTCCCGCCCTCCCGGCGTATGTAGATCTTCGGGTCCTCAACCCGGTAATCCACGGTTTGTCCTGTCTGGAAGTCACCGCAACGGTTGATCTCATAGTAAGATGCGGCGGGCCCTCTTAATTCGTAGTACTTATGTGGGCCGGAAAAGTTCTGAGTGATCGTTCCTTGTTGATAAGAGGGCTGTTCGCCGGCTGCTGCAATTGTGGCCGTTAGCAGAACGAAGAATATTGCGCGGGTCATTGGCGATGGAGTCATAGGTTTCGCTGTCCAAATTAGTTGCAGAGCGCAGTTTTGTCAAAGATATAATTTCGGGAAACTCACCGAGAAAAATGTCGTTTTGGATTTACCATCCAAAGCGATGACTTCGCGCCTTCGTCGCTGGTTGGCTGATCCGGTCGTGCTGCTCTGCCTGGTCGCGGGTCTGCTGGCATTTGTGGTACAGTCCGGCGAACTTGGAACAAGTGACACTACGCATCGTCTGCAAACCACCCACTGGCTGTGGACCTCCGAGCCACAGGTATTTCCCAACGAGTATCCCGAGTTCGGCCTGCACGGCCGCGGCGGACGGCTCTACAGCTGGTACGGCATTGGACAGTCTTTGCTGATGCTGCCAGCCGATCTTGTCGGCACGTGGATCGCGCACTGGCAGATCTTTTCCGAATATGGTGACGATCCGGCGGTGCGCAGCATTGTGGTCAGCTATAGCACTGGCATTCTGGTGAATGTGCTGACGGCGATGCTGAGCTTTCGACTGCCTCGCCAGTTGCGCTTCAGCGTGCGGGAGTCCGTGCTGGGAGTGCTGGCGCTGCTGTTTTGCACCACGCACCTGCATTACACGCAGAACATGATGGAGAACAATTACATCATGCTGCTGACGCTGGCCGGATTCTCTTTTCAATATGAATGGCTGCGGACGGGGAGCAGGCGGGCGTTGGTGGTGGGATGCGCTGCGCTTGGGCTGAACTTGCTGACGCGGCTCACGACCGGCCTCGACCTAATTGCTGCGGGTTTCTTTGTGCTGCTCGTGCTCTGGTTTGAACGGGTGCGAGGGCGCGAACTGTGGCGGCGGTTGCTGGATTACTGCAAAGTTGCTGCGCCGGTGTATGCGTTCTTTCTACTGGTCGACCGGCTTTATCAGTACTACCGCTTCGGATCGTTTACCAACACTTACGTATCGCTGTTTGCCAAGGAGCAGCGATTGATGGATCCGACGCTGCCCGCGAACTTTCCGTGGAGTACTCATTTCTACGAGGGCTTCCTCGGTCCGTTGTTCAAGCCGGAGAAGTCGATTTTTCTGTTTGATCCGCTGCTGTTACTCGCGATTTTGCTGCTGGTGGCGCTGTGGAAGCGCTTGCCGCCAGAGATCCGCGCTTATGGCGTGGCTTCAATTCTGCTGCTCCTCGGCTATATCTGTTTTTATGCGAGGTATACCTACTGGGCGGGGGATTTTGCCTGGGGCGATCGTTACGTTTCGACGTCGGTGGAACTGGCGGCGATGCTGGCGGTTCCGTTGTTGCTGCGGTATCGAGCCGATGTGGGGGTGTGGGTGTGGCGAGGCGGGATGGTGATCGTCGCGTGCAGCCTGACCATTCAACTGGCCTCGCTTGCCTTCTGGTTGCCGCTGGAGATTTATCAGATGGAGACCATGGGTCATCCCACGTTCGTGATTGCGTTGCGCTTTGAAAACATCTCGGCGTTTGCCTTGGGCAAGATGCAGGCCTGGGGATTAAACAATGAATCCATGAGGCAGGACCCCTGGGATTACGTTCACATCACGACTTGGAATTTGCTGCCTTTTCTGCTGAGGAGGGTGGGGGCCGCGCCGGGGTGGGTGGTGGAGACTGCGTTCGCGGTTTGGCTTGCGGCAATCGCGAAGTTCACGTGGGTTTTGTGGCTGTTGCGGCGCGCGATGCAAGCCAAACAAGACTCGCCGGCGGACAGCCTTGCTACTCCACAGTGACGGACTTGGCCAGATTCCTCGGCTGATCGACGTCACAGCCGCGCCGCACCGCGATGTGATATGCCAGCAACTGTAGAGGGACGATTTCCAGAATTGGCGAGAGTTCTTCCGGCGCGGCGGGAACGTAGAGGACGTGATCAGCGGCTTCTCTGATTTCTTCGTCGCCTTCCGTGGCGAGCGCAATCACGACGCCGGAGCGCGCTTTCACTTCTTTCAAGTTTGACATTGTCTTCTCGAAGCGCAGCATTGAGCCGGGGTTGTTGGCATCGCGTGTCGCGACGATGACCACAGGAAGATTCTCGTCGATCAATGCATTAGGACCGTGCTTCATCTCGCCGGCAGGATAGCCTTCGGCGTGGATATAGGAAATTTCCTTTAGCTTGAGCGCCCCTTCGAGGGCGATGGGGTAGTGAATGCCGCGGCCGAGGAAGAGAAAATCCTGGGCGCGCTGAAAGCGCTTGGCCAGGTCTTCGCAGGCTTCGTCGCGAGTGAGAATATGTTCCAGTTTGCCGGGGATGAGCGTTAGTTCCTGAGCGGCGGTGCGGACTAGCTCGGCGGTCATGGTGCCGCGCACTTGTGCGAGATAAAGAGCGAAGAGATAAAGAGCAACCAGTTGGCAGGTGAAGGCTTTGGTGGAGGCCACGCCGATTTCCGGGCCAGCGTGAGTGTAGATGGTTCCGGCAGCTTCACGCGTGATCATCGACCCGACGACGTTGCAGATGGCGAGCGTGTGCGAGCCTTTGGCTTTGGCCTCGCGTTGAGCGGCGATGGTGTCGGCGGTTTCGCCGGACTGCGAAATCACGAGCGTGATCGTGTCTTTGTCGACGATGGGATCGCGGTAGCGCCATTCGCTTGCATAATCCACTTCTACAGGGACGCGGGCGAAGCTCTCGATCATGAACTTGCCGGCCTGTCCGGCGTGCCAACTGGTTCCGCAGGCCACAATGTTGATTTTTTTCGCGGCGAGGAATTCGGCCTCGCCGATTTGCATTTCGTCGAGGAAAATGTGGCCGGTGTCGAGCGAGATGCGTCCCAGCGTGGTGTCACGGACGGCGCGCGGCTGCTCGTAAATTTCCTTGAGCATGAAGTGCTTGAAGCCGCCCTTTTCCGCCATGATCGGATCCCAGGTAACGTGCTGCACCTGGCGCTGGATGGGCTTACCGTCGAAATCCGTCAGTTGCACGCCGGCGGCGGTGACCACGGCGAGGTCGCCATCGGCAAGAAAGAAAATATCGCGCGTGTGATAAAGAATTGCCGGGACGTCAGAGGCTACAAAGTATTCGTCGTTGCCCAGGCCGACCACCAGAGGCGGACCGTTACGCGCGGCCACGATCTTGTTGGGTTCGTCGACGGAGATGACAGCCAGAGCAAACACTCCCGTCAGTTCCTTCACCGTCTTGCGGACCGCCTCCTCGAGATGAGGATGGTGGCCGTTGCCTGTTTTGAAAAGATGCTTCTCGATCAGGTGGGCGATGACTTCGGTATCGGTCTCGGTGGAGAACTTGTGGCCTTCTTCGATCAACTTTTTCTTCAGGCTGAGATAGTTCTCTACGATGCCGTTATGTACGACCACGATCTTGCCCGTACAGTCGCGGTGAGGATGAGCGTTTTCTTCGGTGGGACGTCCGTGGGTGGCCCAGCGGGTATGGCCGATGCCGTAGCTGCCGTCGAGCGGCTTGAGACGGATGACCTCTTCTAAATTGCGCAGCTTGCCTTCGGCGCGGCGGATCTGAAGCTTGTCTCCGTTGCCGGCTACGGCGATTCCGGCCGAGTCATATCCTCGGTACTCCAGCCGCCGCAGGCCGTCGATGATGATCGGAACCACCTGCTTCTTGCCGACATAGCCAACAATGCCACACATGCGGAAGCTCCAGGAATTCAGTCTACGAGGGAGCAGCGAAACTCTTCAATGACGGGGTTCGTGAGCACTTCGCGGGCAATGCGCTCCACTTCGGTCTGCGCTTCTTCGCGGCTTAGCCCGCCATCGAGAGTAAGCTCGAAGTACTTGCCCTGGCGGACCTCATCCAGACCCTTGTAGCCCATCTTGTTGAGCGCACCCTGGATGGTCTTGCCTTGAGGATCGAGAACGCTCTTCTTGAGAGAAACGTAGACGTAGGCTTTCATGGAGGTCTCAATTATACGTCAGCGGCACGAAGGGATTCGCCTCGGCGGCGAGCGCGTGGCAGATATGCATTTCGGCAGAGTAACGGGATCGCCGGAACTCTCAAAGGTGAGAAAAAGCTTGGTAGTGGTCTGATGGTCTGGTCAGTGAACCTCAGGAGCCAAGGGTCTCTATCCTCCGCTGCAGATCGGCCAGTGCACGTTCGAGCAGGGCGCGGTGACGAGGATCGCGGCTGCGCTCGAGTTGTTGAAGCACGCTCTGAAGGGAAAGGCGAAGGTTCTCTTTGTCACGGAACTGGGTCGCGGATTCCCTTGTCAGGCGCGGCTTTTCGGGGTTTTTTCTGGCGGCCGCTTCGTTCTGTTGTGCTTCGACAGACTTGCTTTCCCAGCCCCGGGCCATAAGGGAGATTATAGCGTTCGACAAGAGCAGCAGTTCAATGGCAACGCAACCTGAGTGACGCAAGCCGCGCAGGCGCCCTCCCATCTTGGGAAAGTCTGTTACGAAAACAGGTTCCGCAAAGAAAAGCGATTATTCTGTGGAAATATGTGGTTATAATTTTAAGTCTCCGGCCAAGCGATGCGGCGTCGCTTTTGAGGGGGAGCGGCCGCCAGGAGTCCTATTGCAGAATCCCTCAAGCGCGCCACGCTTAGAACGGGATGCGAAACCCTCCCTTGCGCTGCGGGAAATGGCGGATATTGTGTCTCGCAGCCATGATCCGGCGGAGGCCCTCCTTGAGTCAGAACAACTACTGAGTGCTTTTTTCAGCGCGTCCCGCGTAGGTGTTTGCGTTCTGGATACTGACTTCCGCTATATTGCCATCAACCAGACGCTGGCGGAAATGAACGGCATACCCGCAGAAGCGCATTTGGGGAAAAGTGTCCGCGAAATGCTGGGAGATTTTGCGGAATTGCTCGAGCCGCAGTTCGAGCGCGTGTTGAAAACCCAGCAGCCCATCCTGAATCTCGAAATCAGCACCACGCTGCACAACCGGACCGAACCCGGCCATTGGATCGAGCACTACATTCCCATCAAGGACGCGGCCGGCGCGGTAAAGCATATTGGCGTTGTTGCGGTCGAGATTACGGAACAAAAAAAACTTGAGGAATCACTGCGAGGCGTTTCCGAAACGTTGCGGGAGGAGAAAAAGCGGCAGCATGTGCTGATAGAAGTTAGCCATGCCCTGGGTGCGAAGTGGGATGCGCGGCACCTGTTTCCGAAGATCTCCGCGTACTTGCGCCGGGTTCTGCAGCAAGAATACGCAGCCCTCGCCGTGCACGACGAAAAGAGCGGGCAATTGGTGAGGCAGGCCATGGATTTTCCCCTCCGGAAGGGGCCGGCCGCCGACACCGAAATCAATTCCGCAAAGGATCCGCAAGGCAAAGCTCTGCGGGAGCGTGCGCCGGTGATTTTTACCAAAGGCGAGATGCAGGAGTTTTCCACCGGGACGACCGGCCACCTGCTCGCCGAGGGCCTGCAGTCACTCTGTTGTGTTCCACTGCTCCGGCCCAAGGGGCCGCTGGGAGTTCTGGTTCTTGGCAGCACGCGGCCGAACGCGTTCAAGACCGATGATCTGACGCTTCTGAATCAGGTCGCCGCCCAGCTGGCAATCGCTCTCGAGAACGCGCGGGCAGCCCGCGAAGTCGAGCAGCTTCGCAGCCGGTTGGAGCAGGACAAGCGCCACCTGGAAGATGAAACCCGCCCCCGCCTTCATTATGAGGGGATCATCGGAGAGAGTCCGGCCCTTAAGGAGGTGCTGGAGCAGGTCGAGGTCGTAGCCGCCAGCGATGCGACGGTGTTGATTCTGGGAGAAACCGGAACCGGCAAAGGGCTTGTCGCCCGTGCCATCCATTCTTCCAGCAAGCGCAAGGACCGAGTTTTTGTCACCTTGAATTGCGCCGCGATTCCAACCGGGCTGCTGGAAAGCGAATTGTTTGGCCACGAGAAGGGAGCATTTACCGGGGCGGTCAGCCAGAAGATTGGGCGTCTGGAGCTGGCGGACAAAGGCACTCTCTTCCTGGATGAGATCGGAGAAATCCCCCTGGAGTTGCAGCCTAAACTGCTTCGGGTGCTGCAGGACCATGAGTTCGAGAGGTTGGGAGGGACGCGGACAATCAAGGTGGATATGCGCCTGATCGCAGCCACCAACCGGGAGTTGGCAAGGAGCGTGACCGAGAAAGAGTTTCGCAGCGATCTATTCTACCGTTTGAACGTGTTCCCCATTCGCATGCCCTCCCTGCGGGACCGGGGCGAGGACATTCCGCTGCTGGTCCGGTACTTTATTCGTCACTTTTCCCGCAGGATGGATCGCAGCATCGAGAGCATCCCCAGTGAAACCATGAATGCGCTTATGAACTGGCATTGGCCGGGCAACGTCCGCGAGCTGGAAAACTTCATTGAAAGATCGGTCATTCTCACGGAAGGAACCGCGTTGCGCGCGCCTCTGGCTGAGTTCCAGGCAGCAGCTTACGGTTTGACGGAGCATTCGCTGGAAGGCACGGAAAGGGAGCACATTGTTCGTGTGCTGCGGGAAACCCGCGGAATGATCTCCGGACCGAGGGGAGCGGCCCGGCGGCTCGGCTTGAAGCGTACGACCCTGCAGTCGAAAATGCAGCGCCTCGGAATCACTCGCCAGGACTATTTGGGAAGGAATCCAGCCTAGTCCGCCACACAGACTGCTTCAAGCTTCATTACGTAAGTGCCGATGCATCTTCCCGGTGCCGAATGTTCGGCACCGGGGCGATTGGAAACTGGGCGGTCACCATTGGATGAGCTTTTGTTTCTACGGGTTAGACTGCGGTTGCAACGATGCCATTCTGGAACCGCGATTGCTCATGCATTCCCGATCGGGAACACAGTTGGGGCGGCTTCTCCCGAAAGCAGACATCGCACGTTCCTCTTAGCCGACCTCCTCCGGATCGGAGTACACCGTGTTATTGGCCAGGAACTACCGGCCGAGCAATCTGGTTCAGCTGCTGCCACAGCTGGTCAGGGATTCTGCCCTGCCCGATGAGATTTCGAGTGAAGCGTGGCGCGAACGGGCCCGCGGCCACGATGAAGCCTGGGCAACGGCAGGGCTGGAAGCGTGGCGTGATGAGGATCCCGGCGCAGTTCCGGAGATAAACGATCTGCTGTACCTGTTTGCCTGCCACGTGGAGTGGGAGCAGCGCGCCGATCCGAGTGCGGCATGGGAATTGATTTCTGCTGCGCGCGGTCCCCACGGCGGCACGCGTGCTCATGCCCGGAGCCTGCTGGAGCGTTCGCAGCAGATCAAACCACAGTTTCCGGAAGACATCTCCGCGGATCAGGGTGATCCGGGAAGTCCGACCTTGGAGGCAGGCATGAGAACTCCCTACAATCTCGATATCATCGAGAGCTGCATGGGCTGCAAGGCAAGCCGGGAAGGCTTTTTCTGCCGCTTTTCACGGAAGGTACTGCGGTCCATAGACGAAATCAGTCAACATATTGTCATGCCCGACGAGGCCGTGCTGTTCGTGGAGGGGCAGACGCCGCGCGGCATCTTCATTATTTGCTCGGGTGTGGTGAAACTTTCCACGGCCTCGAAAGAAGGCAAGGTGCTGATCCTGAAACAGGCGGAAGCCGGCGAAGTGCTGGGGTTGAGCGCGGCCATTTCCGGTACAAACTACGAAATGACCGCGGAAACCGCAGTCCCGTGCCAATTGAATTTCATCAGCCGCCAGGACCTGATGGCGCTGCTGCAAAACGAGAGTGAAGTGGGCGTGCATGCCGCCTTATGGCTGAGCCGCGAATTCCAGGGGGCTTATCGCGATATCCACGATCTGGTTCTTGCCCGTTCTTCGTCGGGAAAACTGGCCAGACTGTTGTTGTCGTGTGCTCCGCGCGGGTTCGAGAAGTCGGACGAACTGCACCTTCGTTCCTTTATGACCCATGAAGAAATGGCACAGCGAATCGGTTCCTCACGGGAGACGGTTACGCGACTGCTCACCGAGTTAAAGAAGAAGAGATTGATCCGGCTGGAGGGCGCGACCCTGGTAATTCGCGACCGGACCGGGCTGGAAGCACTCGCTCTTTAGAACCTTCCCCCACCCCGGAGGGCGGCTCGAGGTTTGGACCGCCCTCCGATCTTAGTACCATCGTCTTTGCGATGTGCGCGTCCACCTTGGTCCGCAACTTCCAGGAAGCCGACTTCGGGCAGGCGTCGTTGGAGTCGCCTGAAAACGTGAAGACGTAACTACCGGTTGACTCGTTTCCTCCCGGAATTGCGGCGAGATGGTAGAGTTCTCCTCCCAATCATTTTATTGTTCCGACGGTTTATTGTCCTGACGGTCGCCAGTTGAGCAGCATGGTCAGCGTGAAGCCTTGCCGTCCCACATAACGAAACATATAAATGTTGCCATCGCGGCCAATGTCATAGAAGGCCCATGAGGGATGAAGCGGAAGGTCGAACAGCTTGAGCGGATTGCTTGATTCGAATTTTCCAGCTTCTGTTTTTATGCTGGTCACGTACAGTGTCGTGGCCGACGGGTTGCAAAAGAACAACTCCTTCCCGCTGGGGCTCCATCGCGGCTGACTCCCACCTTCGAAGCTGATCTGCCATCGGCCTGAAGCCAGCGCGTTCACAGGGGAGGCACCGGGGCTGAAGGGAATCACATAGACCTCCAGGCGGCCCGATTCTTCCGACGTATATGCCAACCATTTACCGTCGGGCGAAAGGTCCGTACCAAACGAACTGATGTTCCGCACCAACGCGTGCGGCGGCTCGCCCCGTTGGAGAGGCGCGACCCAGATTTCTCCGGGGCTTTGCGAATCCGTCGCCCAATATTCGAACACAATGTAATTGCCCTCCGCCGACCAGCCTCTAGGGGATACAGTACCTTGCATTTTCGCGACCACCTGTTCGCTGCCCAACCCGTCGCTGGTGCGGACAATAATTGAATCTCCTCCGACGCCGTTCTGGTAGGCCACGCGGCGGCCATCGGGCGACCAAGTGCCGAACGCGCCACCCTGGCTTTCCAGACTGATACGGGTGCGGCTCCCGCGGCTCAACTGCGCTACCCAAGTGTCGGTGCGCGTGCCTCCCGTTCCGACGTAGAGCAGTTGGTCACCCAGGGGAGAAATGCGCAGGCCTGCCGCGGCCGAATAAGAGTTCAACGCCGGCAGTTTCTCCAACTCCTTTCCGGTGCGGTCGAACCGCACCAGTTCGTTGCTGGTGGATCCGGTCCCCTCCTCATACGCAATCGTGCCCTGCGGTGACACGCTGAAGGCCGCGTAGTTAAACTGGCCGTCGTAGCCGACCGGCTTGGCTACCATTTCGATGTTCGGTTCGAGAGAGAGCCGCTTGAAATCGAAGCCCTGCGCCAGCAAAGTGCCGTCGGCGCGGACATGGAAGATGCGGCCTTGGTTGAATGCCACATTCGAAATAATTCCCGGCAACACCACGGGCCGGGGATCGTGAAGCGAGATCAGTTGTACCTGGGCGGACGGCGGCGCCTGCACGACATAAGCAATGTGCTCGTTGTCGGGCAAGAAGACGGGAAAGCGGTGGTTGGCCGCAAATCTTTGCTTCTCTCTGTCCGTAAGACTCGTGAGCGGGGCGGCCGTACCTCCCGACGCCGGTATCCGAAATAAACCAGTAGTGCGGCTTCCGAAGACAATCTCGCCGCGATTATTCCATGTGCCGCCACGCCCTTCCGCGACAGGGCACAAGTCCATCACCGATCTTCCGGCCACATCCACGATCTTCAAGAAGTTGCTGGCGAAGAAACCAATCTGCTTACCGTCCGGTGACCAGAACGGATACGATGCCCCCTCGGTTCCTGGTAGTGGCGTAAGACCGGTGCGGTCAAGCGAGCGCAGCGACAGCATGCGAGTACCGCTGCCGTCAGAACCGACAACCGCGATGTGAGCGCCATCAGGAGAAATCGCCGGCGGGCCATATAGGCCGCTAAAATTTAACGTGACTCCGGGCGGGGGCAGGACCGAAAGTGCGACCGGTTGAGCCGGCGGCTTTGCGGACAGGAACGAGAGAGCAAGTCCGCCCACCACCACGCCTAAGAACAAAACTGCCGCAATCCACAACTTCGAAATGCTTTGCGTTTGAGCCGGGCGCAGCTTCGGGATCTCCGAAATCCATTTCAGCTGGAGCGCGATGTCGTGCGCGGAATGGTAACGGTCGTCGGGAATCTTCTGCAAACAGGTCGCGATAACGTAGTCCAGCGCAGGTGGCAGGCCAGGACGAAGCGGAGAAGCGGGCGGAGGATCATCTTCCAGAATCGCGGAGACTACCTTGATCTGGGTTTTGCCGAGGAAGGGGCGCTTGCCGGTCGCCATCTCATACAACATCGAGCCAAAGGCAAAGATGTCGCTACGCGTATCCGCTTCCTTGCCCTGAAACTGCTCGGGTGCCATGTACTGCACGGTCCCTACCACCGCTCCTGAGGTAGTCAGCGGCGATTGCGGACTGGCCGCAGACAACGTCATGGCCGCTGAAAACATTGGAGCCGACGTGGAGTGAGCTGATGTGCCGGCCATCGCGGGCTTGGCCAGGCCAAAATCCAGCAGCTTCGCGCCTGCGTTCGTCAGCATCACGTTCCCAGGTTTTAAGTCGCGGTGCACGACTCCGGCACGATGCGCCTGCTCCAGGCCGTCAAGTATGTCAATGCCTATTCTCAGAAGCTCAGGAACAGCGAGTGCGCCTTTCGTTAAGCGTTGCGCAAGCGTCTCGCCTTCTAAATATTCCATCACAAGAAAGTCAGTGCCGTCCTGATGGCCGACATCGTGCAGGGTGCAGATGTGAGGGTGATTTAGCCGGGAGATGATGCGCGCCTCGCGTTCGAAGCGCTGCTTTAGCTCGGGGGACGACACCACGGTGGAATTGAGTACCTTGATTGCGACCGTGCGACCAAGGCGGGTGTCCAGGGCGCGGTACACTTCACCCATGCCGCCTGCGCCTAGCGGTGATTGGATCTCATACGGTCCGAGCTTTGTCCCAGAAGTGAGGGCCATCGATGCGCGTCATTATAGTCCGCATTAAGGGTGTTACAGCGAACTCCTGATGGTTTGTTGGCAAACGAGAAGCTATCCAGCAACGGGCTTTCGAGAAAGTTGGCAGGCGACATCAATCCGTTGGCAGCTAGCGCAAACGCTCTTTCTCGGTACTGGGTACTCGGTACGGGTACTTTACAGCCCGAACAATTCGCGCAGCCGTTTTGTTTGCGCCCGGCTGACTGGAATCTCGCTCTGCTTCTTGTCATCCATGCGCAATTGATACGAACTCTTGAACCAGGGCACGACTTCGCGAATGCGGTTGATGTTCACAAGGTAGGAGCGATGAGCGCGCCAGAACAGCCCGGGATCCAGGCTGGCCAGTAATTCTTCCAACGTGCGGCAATTCGAATGTCCCTCCATGCCGGAGGGGCCGGCGGTCACCACGGTGATCACTCCATCCTCGATGGAGGCGTAGCAGATTTCCCGCTGGTCTACCAGGAACATTCGTCCTACAGCCTTGAGCAGGACTTTCGAGGCTTGCGTCTTGGGCGCCTGCAACATGCGGACCAGGGCGTCGATTTTTTCCCCGGGCAAAACCTCCGCTCCGTGTTGGGTGCGGGCCTTCTGCACTGCTTGCGCCACGCGTTTCTTGTCAAACGGCTTCAGAAGGTAATCCACCGCGTTGACCTCGAACGCCTTCACCGCATACTGGTCGAAGGCCGTGGCGAAGACGATCTTGGGCAGGGGGATTTTCCTGTCGAGCAGCTTCTTGATGACGCCGAACCCGTCGAGTCCGGGCATCTGGACGTCGAGAAATACAAGATCAGGACTGTGCTCTTTGATGAGGCTGATGGCTTCGAGACCGTTCTTGCCCTGGGCCACGACGGTGACGTCGTCGGCACTCTTAAGTAGGAAGGCAAGTTCGTCGCGGGCGAGTTGTTCATCGTCCACGATTACCGCGGAAAGGGGCATTCGGTCTCCAATGCCAGTGGTCCGCTTAAGTATAGTGGCCGCGTTTTAGCAGCGTCAACGATGGGGCTGCCGACTTATCGTTGCGGCATCATCCCGCCCATATCCATCTTATTGAAACCTGAGGGGATCTCAAACAGGCTGGCGGGTTGAGTGCCTTCTTGAATGTTGCGCAGTTCTCCGTCGCTGTTCTTGCCCTGCCATTTCACTGGAAACCGTAGCTTGGGGTCGAGCCAGAAGTGGCTGACGTCGCCGTTGGCGTTCGTCGCCTCGTATTTCACCGTGCTGCGTCCGTTGACGGTCTCATTGCCCACTTTATGGCAGGTGCTGCCTTTGTTGTTCCCCATCTTCTGCCAGTCGCCGCAGGCGTTTTCGACATCGCCAGCCCGGAAAAAAGCGGAGGCAAATGACATGCGCTGGCTTTGGGCCTGCATCGGCATTTCCATATACATGTGCTGCTGGGCCATCAGGACGACGGACGACTGGTTTGCATAATTCACGATGACCGCGCCTCCGCCATGCGGGCCGGAGTTTTGCGACTCGACGCGCATTTTGTCCTTTGCGAAGTAGATCTTAGCCTGAGTTGGTGTTCCCGGCTTCTGAAGGTCAACGATCTCACCAGCAAACTCGGTCTGCGCCAGGACAAAGCTGGCGGCCAGCATGAGGGCAAAGAAACATGAAATACAGGCGGTCCATCGAAGCATGTGAATCTCCTTCAGGAAAAAGCGAAGGAAGCATAGCAGAAGTCGACCCTACGCGACAGGACGAAGTAAGCTCACACCAGGTTCTCCAGGGCGAGCGCCATCCCTAGGCCGCCGCTGACGCACAGTGTGGCCACGCCGCGCTTGGTGTTGCGTTTGAGCATCTCGTGTAGCAGCGTGACCGTGATGCGCGTGCCGGTGCAGCCAATGGGATGCCCGATTGCGATCGATCCGCCATTCACATTGAGCCGGTCGCGGTTGAAGTTTAATTCGCGGTCGCAGGCCAGCACCTGGGCGGCGAAGGCTTCGTTCAGTTCGATCAGCCCGAATTCATGCAGCCGGAGGTTGTGCTTTTCTTCGAGCTTGCGCAAAGCCGGGACGGGCCCAATGCCCATCGTCCGCGGATCGACTCCGGCCGAGGTCACCGCCGAGATTCGCGCCAGCGGCTTCAGGTTGTTGGTTTTCACAAAATGTTCACTGGCCACAATCACCGCGGCAGCGCCGTCAGTGATTCCCGAAGAATTGCCCGCCGTGACGGTCCCAGTTTTCGAAAACACCGGCGCCAGCTTTCCCAACTTCTCCATGCTCGCGTCCGGGAACGGATGTTCGTCGCGGCTGAAGATGGTCGTGCCCTTCTTGCCTTCAATCGTCACGGGAACAAGCTCGGCGTCAAATCTTCCAGCCGCAATGGCTCGTCCGGCGCGGGTTTGCGACATCAGCGCGAATTCATCCTGCTCTTCGCGCGTGATCTTGTAATGCTCGGCCAGCACCTCGGCCGTTTCACCCATCACCATCTTTGCCATCGGGCAGAAAAATCCGTCGCGATACATGCCGTCGACCAGATCCTGATTGCCCAACCGATATCCCCAGCGCGCCTCGAGATAGTAAGGAACCCGCGACATGGATTCCGTGCCTCCGGCAAGCATGCAACTGGCATCGCCGAGCAGAATTGACTGATACGCCAGCGCGATCGACTTCATCCCCGAGGCGCAAGCCTTGTTCACGGTAAACGCCGGCACTTCTTGAGGCACGCCGCTGCGAATGGAAATCTGCCGCGCCACGTTCGGCCCCCCGCCCGCCTGCCGCGCGTTGCCGATGATGGTTTCTTCCACCTGCTCCGGCTGGATTCCGGCGCGCTCGATCGCAGCCTTGGCCGCCACCACGCCCATGTCAGCGGCTGTGAGCGAAGCCAGCGACCCGCCAAACTTTCCAATCGGTGTGCGCACCGCGGAGAGAATGTAGACTGCCTGCAAAGTGTCGCCTCCAAACGTTTGAGTCTAGCAGGGCTGGGAAAGATGCGGGGGCAGGGATCAAAGTAACTCGACTTCAGCCTCGCGGTCGCCGATAATCATTTTGGAACTGGACGGGTTAGCGCCCCGGGCTGAATGTGGCCCGGGGTTTTTTCTGCACCTTTTCGTCCACAATTTCACCGGGATTCCTCGTATCCTCCGTAGCAGGAGTACTGGCGAGCGTGGAGGATTTGGTTGCCGGGAGTCTCGCGGGCAGCGCAGTTGGAATGAATGGGTGAGTGAGGTCCGCTCAAAGTGAAAGTAGTAGAAGTCATCGCAAAAGGCGCCCTGACGTTTGTTAGGGCTATTCTCGCTTTAGCTTCGAGCATGATTGTGGGCGTGATCGTATTCGGCCTATTTGGGTCTTTATCTTTTTCGAAAGGGAATAATGAGCGATGCCACGCTGTTCGACTTCCCGTGGTACGGCTTAATCCCCGGGTTCATAGCAGGCGCCATCTGGTACATAAAAATCATGGTTGGAAAATAAATCAGCGTAGTCGGCCGCTCACTCCGTCCTTGCCATTCCCGCTAACCTCCGGCATAATAAGTGTTTGTCTTGACCTCGCCGGACGCTTCCGGAACAAGGATATACATCTGTGTTAATGATTCGACTCTCGCGCATGGGTGCGCGTAAACAACCGCATTACCGCATTGTAGTGATCGAAAAGGCGCGCGCGCGCAACGGCCGGCCGGTGGAAGTTGTGGGCACTTACAATCCCCGCACTAACCCCGCCAGCGTGGACTTTAAGCGCGATCGCGTGGACTATTGGGTGTCGAAGGGCGCGCAAATGTCCGAGCGGGTGGGCAAGCTTTACTCCAAGCCTCCGGTCGCGCCGGCGGTTCCCGCGGCCTAAGTAATCACCATGACTGAAACCACTGGAGATGTGCGCGCTCTCATCGAGCAGATCGCGAAGTGGATCGTCGATGCTCCCGATCAGGTCTTCGTCGACCATCTCGACGGCGACGTGATCGAACTGGAGGTCGCCGAAGGGGACGTGGGCAAAGTCATCGGACGGCAGGGGCGCAACGTCCGCGCCCTGCGCACGCTGTTGAGCGCGGCAGGAGTGCGGGCGCGCAAACGATATACGCTGGACGTCATCGACTAGGCGACCGCACGGCAGGGAACCTGACCATTCGCGATCCTGAAACAAGTGCTGAGTTCATTACGCTGGCCCGCGTGGTGAAAACGCAGGGCCGCCGCGGAGAGGTTGCGGGCGAGGTTTTAAGCGACATCCCGGGACGGTTCACTGTAGGGATGAAGCTACTGGCGCTGCTGAGGGAAGGCGGCGGGCATCGTGAACTGGAAGTGGAAGAGCTGTGGCCCCATAAGGGGCTGCTGGTTTTCAAGTTCGCGGGCGTGGATTCGATCTCCGATGCGGAAACGCTGGTGGGATGCGAATTGCAGGTGCCGCGCAGCCAGCGTTCGGAGTTGCAGGCGGGCTGGAACTATGTCAGCGACCTGGTAGGTTGTTTGGTACTGGACCACGGCCGTGAGATCGGGCGCATTGAAGATGTTCAGTTTGGAGCGGGGGAAGCGCCGCTGTTGATCGTGCGCGACGCTGGGAAGAGGTTGGTCGAGGTACCTTTCGCCGAGGCGTATCTCGAAGGCGTGGATGTGGAAAAGAAACAGGTCCGCATGAACTTGCCCGAAGGACTGCTGGAAGTGAACGCCCCGCTAACGGCAGAAGAAAAGCGGGAGCAAGCACAAGGGACCAGAAAAGAGCGTTGACCAAAGAGGATAGGAAAATCTTCCGAGTACTCTGCGCCCTCTGCGTTGAAAAGGTTTTGATCTGCGATGAAGGCCGACATAGTTACGATTTTTCCGGACTTCTTTCGCGGACCGCTGGAATACGGCATCACCCGCCGGGCCCAGGAAATGGGGTTGGCGGAAATTCAAGTCCACGATCTGCGGAGCTTCACCCACGATCGTCACCGCACCGTGGACGACCGGCCTTTCGGCGGAGGCGAAGGCATGGTGCTGAAGCCGGAACCGCTGTTTGAGTGTTTGGAGTCGATGGACCTTGCGCCGCGGGAAGATCGTCTCGCGGGACGCGTAAAGCAGTCAGTGATTCTGCTTTCGGCGCAAGGGCAAAGATTTACGCAGAGGGTTGCGGCTGAGTTGGCCGTGCTTGACCGTATCGTTTTGGTGTGCGGGCGCTACGAGGGTGTAGATGAACGCGTTGCAGACTTTCTCGCCGACCGGGAACTTTCCATCGGCGACTATGTTTTGAGCGGCGGAGAAATAGCTGCGGCCGTGATTGTGGAAGCGGTGATGCGGCTGCTTCCCGGCGCGGTGGGGAACGAAGCGTCCACTCAGCAGGAGTCGTTCACCGTTGACTCGAAGGCGAAGGGCTCAAGCGGTGCGGATTCGACTTGCGGGTCGAATGGATTGCTGGATTACCCGCACTACACGCGGCCAGCGGAGTTTCGAGGCATTTCAGTGCCGGAGGCGCTGATGTCCGGTAACCATGAAGAGATTCGCAAGTGGCGGCGTCAGCGGGCTCTGGAGAAGACTTTGCGCAACCGTCCGGATCTGCTGGAGGGCGCGGCGCTGAACGAGGAAGATAAGAGATTTCTGGCCGGGATCGCAAGAGATCGCGGCTGAGTTTCAAAACTGAGCGATCAGGATTTCAGGTTTAGAAGGACAAAATTAAATGTCGAACTTAATCATCGAAAAACTGCTGGCGAAAACCCAACGCACCGATATTCCCGCATTTCACCCGGGCGACACCGTCCGCGTCCACGTGAAGATCAAAGAAGGCGACAAAGAGCGCGTACAGGCGTTTGAAGGCGTCGTGATCAAGCGCGACAACGGCCCGCAGGCCAGTTTCACTGTCCGCAAGATCAGCTTCGGGCAGGGCGTGGAGCGCATTTTCCCCGTCCACTCGAAAGTGATCGACAAGGTGGATCTGCTGCGCTCGTCCAAAGTGCGCCGCGCCAAGCTGTATTATCTGCGCGGCCTTAAGGGCAAAGCGGCACGCCTGCGTGACGTCGAACGACCGGCCTAACAGTTTCGTGCGGAAGGCGCATCTCGCACTATGCGGGACGCGCCGCCGCTGGAATCCTTATCCCGCCACTGCGGCCAAATGCTCAGTGATGACCTCGAGATCGGCGAAGTCTTCGACGCGAGGTTTTCTCAACCGGTTGAGCACGTAGTCGAGCAGCGGACGGTCGCCCTGCCGGATCTCCTGAAACTCCACGCCCATGGCGCGGTTCTGCGCCGTGTATCGGACGTTTCCGCGCAGCGCGACACTGACGTCGCACATGTTCAGCACCAGCCTTAGACCGGTTCCCGGCGTCAGCAGATCGGCGGCGCTGATGAGGCAGCCAAATTCTGAAAGTTCCTCTAGTCGCCCTTCGACGCGTGACTGTCCACCAATCTCCGCTACATCAGCTCCGCCATCAACCAGATAGCGCGGGCGGCGGCGACGATTCTGCTCAACTCTGCCAAAAGCGTTCATCACGGGCTTCCGATTGAGTGCGGGTGGGATGACCGGCAGATACTGTTCTTCTGCCTGGCGCAACTCATCTTCCCAGGGAATCCTTCCACCCTCAACGCATTCCACCGTGAATTGACCACTCAGCGCTGAGCCGGGATCCGCGGTCCAAACGACCTGGCAGATGGATTTGTTGCGGCCGCGCTCGACCGTAACCAGGTCTCCAACCTTTACTTCGCGTGTGCTGAGCAACCGCGCGCCGCGCGGATGGATGTCATAGGTGCAAGCCAGTTCCAGCGCACCGCGTTCGCCGTTCGGCATGTGAATCAGGCGAACTGGCAGCGCAAGGTGGACCAACTTATCGGCTGGCGCGGAATCGTATGGAGTGCCTTCTGGGGGCGCATCTTGCCGGAGCTGGATTCCTTCTTCGTTCACCGTGGTTCCTCTTGAACGGGGGATGTCGAAAACATAGCAGTACATGTCCGAGTGGACAATGTACGTTCGTAATCGAAGTAATGGTTACTGAGCGGCGTTACTTTTTGGCTGGCGTGGCTTGAGAGTTGCTGGAGCGTGCGCGACACTCGGATTTTTTGGCTGTGGATTTCTTCCCCTTGCGGGAACCTGTGGAGGCGAGTGAAGATGGTGGCACTTCTTTTCACATCTTAATGTCGAGCCCTGCGAAGGTTGCGTCCGAGTTTGTGTTGTCGCCGTCGGCGGCGAAACTGCGGCTGCTGAAAAAGCTGCGCTGCACGCTGCGTTATGAAAAAAATGCGTGGGCGTCAGGGGCCGTCATGGTGGCCGGAGTGGACGAGGTGGGGCGGGGATCTCTGTTTGGGCCGGTGGTGGCGGCGGCCGTGATTCTTGAACGCGGCTACCGCGTGCGCGGGCTGCGAGATTCCAAGTTGCTGCTGCCGGAGCGCCGCGAGCTGCTGGCGCCGCGCATTCGGGAACATGCGGTGGCGTGGGCGGTGGCGGCGGTGGACGCGGCTCGCATCGACCAGATCAACATCTATCAGGCGTCGCGGCTGGCCATGCGGGATGCGGTGATGCGGCTCGCGCCTGCGGCCGATCACCTGCTTGTCGACGCTGTGTGCCTGGATTGCGAACTGCCGCAGCGGGCGATCATCCATGGGGACGCGCTTTCGGCGTCGATTGCGGCGGCTTCGATTCTGGCCAAGGTGGAACGCGACCGCATGATGTGCGAGTGGGACGCGGTCTTTCCCGAGTACGGTCTGGCTTCGCATAAGGGTTACAGCACTCCGCAGCATCTGGCCGCACTCGAGAAGTATGGGCCAACGCCGCTGCACCGGCAGTCGTTCGCTCCCGTGTGGAGTAGTCCGGTGGAGCAGGTGGTGTTCGAGTTCGACTGACATTGCGGGCTTCGGGCTTCGGCTACCGGGTCAGCGGTCGAGAATATTTTTTCTGGTTGGGAAACCGTTGTTAACGTTATGGTAATAGGGTACCCCCCTCCCCCACCCCCCTCGATCTTTGCAATCATCACACTACGGCGTTTTTCGCCGTAAAATCCGTGGGACAAAGGACTTACATACTAAAATCTAGACAGCAAAGGACTTACAGGCGCGACGTTGGGGGCTCATCCGACCGTCACGGCCTCGACCATGATTGCGCATGTTTGGGGCGCGGCGCAAGGTCAGATGTCACATACTGGCTGTGGAAATCTTTGGGAGATCGCGACACTTGACACCGCCCTCCTCTCGGTTAATCTTGCCGTCATGAATCCAACGCTCAAGGCGGTTCTCACGGCAGTGTTCTGGTTTGTCCTCGGCCATCTCAGTTGCGCTGTCATGCACCACTGGCATCAGGTGGCGGACAGATAGCCTCCACTTCCATGATCGGCTGATTGGGCTGTGGGTGGCAAGGTTAGATGTCACACGGCACACCTATCTTTAGGTTCTCTGCGCGAAGGTGCGTATGATCCGGCGCTCGGGAAAGGAGTGGCGCACATGGTTAGCTACATGCCAGCATTCTACGGTAAACACAAGTTCTGGCGCTTTGTGCTCCCGGATGACCTTTCCCTGAAGGTCATCTTCGATAACGTTAGGAATTACGGTATTGCGGCTGGCGTCATCTTTTCAGGTCGTTACTACAATCAGGTAGATGGGGCTTCGTCCTGGCCTGTTTGGATACTCGTCGGCGCCGGGATCGTTCTGGTGCTCCTGAACTCCCTACAGTCTTGGGTATTGCTTCTCAATGTGTTCCATCATTTCCCTGGCTTCAGTCACGAGGAGATGGCATCACGGAGCAGGAGGGCAGGATGGAGCCTCTCGATCAAGTCCCTGCTGTTACTGGGATTACTGTTCCTTCTCCCGGTTGGAATCTGGAAGTTTATCTCGGTCGTTCTGCGGCAGGTGTTCAAATGATTACAATACGACGGGCTACTGGCCTGTACGCCGATTCAGTGTAAGGCAGTCGCCGATCTGGCCCGCTGCTAATGGGAACTATGGCAGGTTATGAGTTAGATATAAGGGTCAAGAGTGCTTTTAGGAGCGATGCGAAGGATTTCCTTGAATTCTTAAAGCGCGTTGGGCGGAAGTACCCAGTCAGATTTTCCTATAGGAGCATGCCTCGTGGCAGATTACACCTCGCCTTTGAGGTGAAGTCAGTGGGACGGCTCGACGCGCTCCTACAAGAGTTGATCCTGAACCGCGGCCTCTATTATTACTTCTTGGCGATAAGATCACGTGAAAAGGCCAAGCTCCTGAACGGGGCAATCTTGCCCATCTTTCGGGTGTTGGTTGAGTCGTACTTTCCCCTGCCCTACAGCCGGTTCCTGCGAAGACACGTGCTCGGAAAGCTTTCACAAGCGTCTTTTGTTCCTGGCGAGTTGACTGAGCCATCGGCTCATGAGTACGAGCTATTGTTTCGGAGGTGGGATATCGGCATCATCGATGACTGGAACTTCGTGAAGGACGCAGACAGCCTGCTGACGAGTTTTCTGCTGGGGCAGGTGGGACATACGCCAGGAACTAAGAGTCCGCGTTTTCCGGCATTGCTTGGCCAGGCTTACTCAAGAGGCATCGGGATGGAGCGCGAGACGAGAAAGCGGATCGAAAAGATTCACGAAGCGAGAGCCGGCGGTCTTCATCGTCTCCAACGGTCTTTGAGCCACGACCAAGTTCGGGAAGTCGCGAACGGTCTCTACAACTACTTTCAGTATTTCAATGACTTTTGCCCCTCGCAACTGGTGAAAACGGTTCATGTTCACAGGAAGGTGTATAGGCGAGTTAGATACGGCGAAGAGAAATGGCCGTGGGGCGGAAAGCTAGACTTCGACTGGAACGAGATTACAACTCGGCCATGCCATGATTGTTTCGCTTTGAGGGGGCAGTTTCACTGCGAGGGTTGTGACGTTGAGCAATGCCCGAAGTGCTTTGGTCAACTTCTCGGTCATGGGTCGGTGGACATCTGGGACTGATTCTGTAGTTGAAAGCAGATTCCTCGCTCACTCTCGCCGGTTTCACCGGCTGCGAGTGGCTCGGAATGACAAAGGCCTAGCAGAGCGGCTTGAAGCCGCGCCCTGTCAAAGCGGACACCCAAAATCGTTTGTTCGGAGTTACTTTCCTGCCGCGACAGTGTCGCCGTTCAGGTTGTCGTTCAGTTGATTGACTAGCGTTGTATTATTGATCAGCGCCCGGCGCAGAATTTCTGCTTGCTGTCGGGCGGTGGGCCAGTCCTGTTTTTCAACTGCTTCGGTTAGGCCCGGCAGCTCCAGGTGGGCGTAGGTATAACGTGCGCCGTAGAGGATGTGTTTGAACCAGGGGCGGCCGGGAATGCCGTCGGGGTTGAGCCAGTTGCGTTCGACTTGCATGGTGCCGTGGTTGATGCTGGCGGCTAGTTTGGCGTTGATTGTGCCGGAGGCCAGGGCTCGGCTTACGGAGTCGTCCAGGTGCTTGCCGGCAGTTTCGAAGTCGTCGATGGCGTCGAGGACCGGCTTGAGATCCATCTGGCCCAGATCTTTTCCCTTGGCCAATTCATTCACGAATTGGCGGATGTTGGTGGCGTAGCTGGCGAAGTCGAACGGGAGCAGGTCGGCGTTGGCCAGGCGCAGGGCCAGCACGCCCCACAGTTGCGACATCAGGGTGTGATAGCGGTAGCCGGGGTCGCCGAAGTGGTTCATCCAGAAAAAATCGTCGTAGGCGGAGTGGTAGACGCCGTAGGGGCCTTCGAAGCCCAGGCCAAAGACGGGCACGCCTACAAAGTTTAGGAACACGGTGTGATCGGAGCCGCTGCCGATGCGGGTGTCGGTTAGGTTGAGATCGGTGACTTCTTCGGCCTGTTTGGCTTCGCCGCGCTCGCGCTTCGAGGATTCCTTCCAGGCCTCATACAATGTTTTGCCCGAAGGGTCTTTCAACGTGCGACTGGTCTCGACCAGCATTGGGGCGAGCGATGCTACGGCCTGGCCGTGAAAATTTGGGCCGGAGGTGGCTTCGTCGACGTTGAGGTAGGCTACTGCTTTCTTGCGGAGTTCGTCGGCGAACTGCTCGCCCCATTCTGTAGAGCCGGTTAGGCCTACTTCCTCTCCGTCCCAACTGCAAAAGACTAGCGTGCGGCGCGGGCGCGTTCCCGCTTTCGCCAACTTTCCCAGCGCGCGCGTGAGTTCCATCATGGAGGCTGTGCCGCTGCTGGGGTCGACGCCGCCGAAGACCCAGGCGTCGCGGTGATTGCCTAACACGATCCATTCGTCGGGCAACTGCGCGCCGCGGATGCGGCCTTCGACCACGAAGTAGGGCTGGGTGGAATTGTCCATCACGATCTTCACGTGGACGCGCACGCGATTGCCGCCCAGGTGATACTTGATCGGCAGTCCACCCTGCCAGTCGTCGGGAGCTAGGGGACCGTCCATGTTTGAGAGCAGCGGTTTGGCATCGTGCCACGACAGCGGCAGCGCCATGATCTTTGGGATCGATACCGCGTCTTCGACGGGAATGCGTTTTGCGCCGGGAACCGAGGCCCAGCCGGGAGTTAGCGGATCGCCTGGCACCATGAAGTCGTAGGTGATGGCGCCGCGTTGAATGTGATACTCCGGGCCCCACGGGCCTTTGGGGACAACTTGACCTTTCTTGAATCCGTCTTCGGCGGGATCGCTGTAGATAAGGATTGCGGCCGCGCCTTCGCGCTGGGCGGTGAGGGCTTTGAATCCTCGATAGCTGTAGGGATTGGAGTAGCGGACGAGCACGACTTTGCCTTTGACGTCGATGCCTTGCTTGCGCAGAAGTTCGTAATCTTCGGGATTGCCGCTGTGGGCGTAGACGAGTGGGGCGGTTACTTCTCCGGAGGCGGACATCCCGCTCCATGCCGAACTGATGCTTTTGTTCTTCGAGTCAGGATCGCCGGGGACGGGCAGCTCGCGCAGGCCGGCGCGGTAGTGCACCGGCGCCACCATTTCCAGAAAGGTGCTCTTGGGATTGCTGCCGTAGACGTCGTAGCGGCGGATGATTACGTCTTCGAGGCCTTCTGTGCGCCACTGGTCCGCGATGTAGCGGGCCAGTTCGTTGTTGCGCACGGAACCGGCGACGTGCGGTTCGGCGGTGAAGATGTGGTGCTGGCGGCGTTCTTCGTCCGGGGAGGGGATGGCCTTGAATTTGTTCTCGATCTCAGCCTCGTGCGCGGCGGCGGCGGGTGTGAACCCGAGGATGGAAGTCTGGGAACAAACGGGCAGGCTGGCGCAAAACAAAAGAGCGACAGCTTGAATCGCGGAGTGCGCCGAGAACTTTCGCGGAGAACGCTGAGGAACGCCGGGCCAGTCGGAATCCACGTTTGTGTTCTCCTTCTCGGAAACGCTACCTTGATTTATAAATCTCCGTCAGCAAGTCTGGTTTCGATTCATCGCGCACCAGGTGAGGGTAGCGCTCGCCGCCGTGGTAGTCGAGTTTGTAGGTCTTGTAGTAATCGGTGTTCTCGACCAGAAGTTCGAGGGGAGCGGCGCCTCCCTTGCCCGCTTTGAGAGCATCGCGCAGCACGTCGGACGAGTATTGGCGGCCGTTCACAGCGATCAGCTTCATGCCGGGGCCGATTCCGGCCCGAGCGGCGGGCATGCCTTCCGTGGTGTCGGTGATGGTGCCATCTTCGCGCAGGTTGAGTCCGATCGAATAGGCAACGTTCACGAAGTGAAATCGGCTCTCGCCGCCGTGCGCCATTTCCGATGCAGTGTCGTCGTAGACCAGCTTCCATCCGCTGCCTTCGATTCCGCCGAGCGGGGCTCCGGGGCCGTGATTGGTGAGGCGTTCGATCCAGAAGCCGCGCCAGTCATAGGCTACGACTTGGTTGAGGGTGGCGACCACATCGTCGAAGGTGTAGGTCTTGACCATGGGGCCGGTGCTGGGCGCGCCGTGGAAGGCATGGCAGAAATCATCTAATGTCTTCTTGCCCTTGGTCTGCTGGCGGATGATTACGTCGACCCACAGCCAGTTCAGCGTGTCTTCATCGTAGAAATCGGTATCACGCCGCCACGAGCGCCAGGCATCAGGAGAAAAATAAAGTTGCGGAGCGGCGTCGGCGGTGTCCTGCAAATTGCGCCAGGCGCGACCGGGAAGGTGGTCGAGCGCGGCGGCGGTTAAGGCCAGACTGTCGCGCTCCTGCTCCGCTGTGCGCAGCCCGCTGCGGGCGGTCAACACTGTGCCAAGGTATTGAGTAAGGCCTTCGTAGACCCAGAGCAGGTCATCCTGCATGGGCTGTTGGTAGTCGGGCGTGGCGAGGTCTGCCGGACGCCGGTACTTTCCATTCCACGAATGCACGTACTCGTGCGGGAGCAGGCCGGCTGACATTTTGCGCTCAGTGTCATCCACCAATCCACGTTCGGAAATGCGGCTGTCGTCGGATTCGTGGTGTTCCAGTCCGAAGTGCGCGACGTGATCGCTCAGGCTGAGCAGGAAGTGATAGTCGCGATAATGGTGCGCGCCGAAGAGTTTGTTCGCCTGCTCGACCAGACTCTTGTAATGGTCCCAGACTTCCTGGGGAGGGGCGAGCGCGGCGGCGCTGTCGGCTGCGATGTCCATCTCGGTGAGGGGATTGTCGGCCAGCTTGACGACCTTGAGGAATTCGCCGGTGATTACTGGAGAATCGACGAGTGTGGTGAGGGATGCGGGCTGGAATGTGATCTGGGTCTCGCCGTTTTCGTCGGCGGTGGATGCGATGGGGAGCGGTGTTCCGTATTTCCAGTTAGCAGGGAGTTTCAGACTGGCTACATAGGTGAGATCGTCTGATTTCCAGCCTTTGGGATAGAGCAGAACCTGATTCCAACTGATGACCGCCATTTTGTCGGTGGCGGAGGAGCCGGCGGAGAAGCCGCCTTCGAACGTTGCGGGGGAGAGGAAATCCAGCTCGGCATTCACTTCCGTCTCGCCGGCGGGGACTTCGACGTGAATCGTGAATCCGTCGAGCAGATCGCGGCGCCATTTCAGGGGCTTGCCGCTGGCGGAGAATTTGAGTCCGGCGAGGTCAATGATGGGGCCGTCTGGGGCGTGCTCGCCGGGGATCCATTTGGGGTAATAGAGGGTGAAGTCTCCGGCGGTGGCGGTGATTTTCAGCTTAGCGTGAAAGATTTTGCGCGCGGCCGAGGTGGCGTCTACGAAGAGGGTTATGGTTGGCGGTGTGGCTGACCAGCTGGAAAGCGGGAAGAAGAGAATGAATAAGAAAGAACAGACCACTCTCAAGATTCTTGAGAGTTTCATTTTAGGGGCCCCCATTGTTTCGATCAACGTGTCTGAACCGAATCCTATGTCGCCTGCAGAATTTTAGACTATAGCAGCCTGCGGACGGGCAGTACAGGGACGGTCATGCGCGAGTGCACCAGCGCTGCTATCATCTCCACGATGTCGCGACGTGGGAAATTCATCACTTTCGAAGGGCTGGACGGGACCGGCAAGAGCACGCAGATGCGCAAGCTGGCGGCGGCACTTCGCGCGGCTGGGCAGAAGGTGGTGGAAACGCGCGAGCCGGGCGGGACGGCCACGGGGGAGAAGATTCGTCGCGTGTTGCTTGACTCAGGGACCACGGATCTGTCGCCGCTGGCGGAGATGGCTTTGATGTTTGCTTCGCGGGCGCAGCACATTGCGGAGGTGATCCAGCCGGCGCTTGATCATGGGCAGATTGTGTTGTGCGATCGCTTCACCGACTCCACGGAAGCCTACCAGGGCAGCGGGCGCAAGCTCGGGAGCGAGGTCGTACTGAAGTTGCATCACTTGCTTTGTGGAGATTTGCAGCCGGATTTGACCATTCTGCTGGATTCCGATCCGGCGATGAGCGTGGGGCGGGCGCGGCGGAGGAACCGGCGGGTCTTGCATGCGAACAAAGGTGGGGGCAAGAGTTTGGGGAAACGTCACGCCGACGAAAATCGTTTTGAGCAGGAGGCGGGCGCTTTTTTTGGCCGCGTGCGGGATGGCTACCGTGCGATTGCCGCGCGAGAGCCGCAACGCGTCGCGGCCGTGGATGCGAGGGGGACACCGGCGCAGACTCATCGGCGGATTATGGAGGTTGTGGGGAGGAAGCTGAAGTTGGGGGCGAGAAATGCATGACCTCACGATGTAGGCGCGATCAGGCGACTGATCTCACCCTGCAACCTGGTGTTGACGTGCAACGCTGCCGATGGTGCCTCAGGGGGAAGCCTTCGGTGCATGCCTCTGCTATACCCACCCTTGCAAAAAACGCAAGGGTGGGGCACCCTCAGTGTTGGTGGTTGCAATGGAAAGTCTGGAACCTCAACATCCTGATCGGCAACAGCGTTTGGAGCGTGCGCAGGAACTTGTGCGTTCGCAAGTGCCACCGACCGTATCCCTCGTAGATGAGTTGATCGCTGAACGACGCGAGGAAGCTCGGAGCGAGCAATCGTAACATTCATGCCTTTCTCTGATTTCCATGGCAACGCCGAAACTGTTCATCGCCTGCGCGATATGCTGGCGCGGAAGCACTTTCCGCATGCTGTGATTCTTTCGGGCGCGCGGGGATCGGGCAAGTACACGCTGGCGCTGATGCTGGCCCAGGCTTTGAACTGCCTGGCTCCGACTGAAACCGACGGGCTGCCTGACTTTTGCGGGCAGTGTGCGAACTGCCGGCGCATTTCCCAGGCTGCCGATCTTGACGCCCGGTTTGCCGAGGCGGTGGAGACGCGCGACGGGTTGCGCGAGGCCGACAAAAAAGATACACGGCTGTTTGTGCAGACTCATCCGGATGTGCTGGTCATCCCTCCCGACCCTCCGCAGATGATGATCAAGGTGGATCAGGTTAGGAGGGTCATCGAAACTATTTACTACCGGCCGGCCGAAGCACGGGAGCGGGTTTATATCTTCACCGACTCGGCCTTCATGAAAGAAGCGGCGAATTCGCTGCTCAAGGTTCTGGAGGAGCCGCCGGAGTTCGCCACCATCTTCCTGCTCTCGGAAAATCCAGGCGAGTTGCTTCCGACGATTCGATCGCGATCGATGGTTTTTCCTCTCCCCGCGGTGCCGGTGGAGGAAGTGGAACGCTATCTGGCCCTGCATCGTCCGGAGTGGAAACCGCCGCAGCGGGCGCTGGTTGCCAGGCTGAGCGAAGGCGCGCTGGGGCGGGCCCGCAACTTCGACGTGGAGGCCTATGTTGCCGCCCGTGCCGACGCGCTGGCTATTCTCAACTCAGCCCTGATGGGTGGCGAACACACGCAACTGTTTAAGATCACGGAAGCTTATCGGCCCGGCGCTGAGGGACGGGAGAAGACGGAACAGCTTCTGCGCACGCTCTACTCGCTGTTGCGCGATCTGATGTTTCTGGGGTCGGGAACGCCGGGGCTGGTTCAAAACACCGACATTCAGAGTCAGCTCACGCGCATGGCGGAGGCTGCTGATTTCGAGTGGATCGCCGCCGCCTCTGACCGGCTGGCCGAAGTGGAACGCGGCATGCGCCGGAACCTGCTGCGGTCGCTGTCGCTCGATGCCTTTGCGACCGCGCTGGAGAAGGCTTGATGCGAACTGCGGCGTCCCCCCTTGAAGTTCTTGATCGAATCCTACGTCGGCGGTACTTCGGGATGTGTCCTGCTGGGAACTACTCGAAGCCAAAGGCTCCTGCTATTCTCCGGGGCGATTCGGAGATGACAAAAATGCGCCACACCCGCTTCAAGCAGATTGCTACTTTCATCCTAGCCGTGGGCTTCTTCGCGCCGAGTTCGGGATTGTTCACTTCGGGGCAGGTTTTCGCGCAGCAGACTCCGCCGGCTGGCCAGAAAGTGATCAAAGAGCCCGCCGAATACAACGCATACATTGCTGCACTCAACACGCAGGACCCGGCGCAAAGAGCCGCGGCCATGGAGGCCTTTCTCAGTCAGTATCCGGCCAGCGTGGTCAAGACCGATGCGCTGGAGCAGGCGATGGCCGCGTATCAGCAGACCGGAAACGTGGCCAAGCTGACCAGTACCGCCAACCGGCTTCTCGAACTCGACCCGGGCAATGTGCGCGCGCTGGCCATTGTTACGTATCTGAATCGCTCGCTGGCCTCGCAAGGTGACGCCAAAGCTATTGCCGAGGTTCGGGCGGATTCCGAGAAAGGCCTGAAGGCCTTGTCGGCCTGGCAGAAACCGGAGGGCACGTCGGACGCGGACTTCGAGAAAATGCGCAAGCAGATGGCGGTGATTTTCCACGGGGCGGCTGGATTTGCCGCTCTGCAAGCCAAGGATTATCCGGCGGCCCGCGATCTCTACATGCAGTCGATCGAGAACGATCCCAACAACTTGCAGGATGTTTATCAGCTCGCCGTCGCCGAACTGGAGATGAAGCCGCTGGATCCGAATGGTTTCTGGTACGTTGCCAAGGCGTTCCAGCTTGCCCAAGGCAATGCGGCGGGGCAGAAGTCAATTGCGGATTACGGAAAGGCGAAGTACCGGAGATATCACGGTGGCGAAGATGGATGGGACCAGCTTGTGGCTACCGCCGGAACCCAGGCTGTCTGGCCGGCGGATTTTTCTATCAAGCCTGCGCTCACACCCGCTGAGATTGCCGTGAAGGCAGTCCAGGATAACGCCCCGGGCGACCTGTCCTTTGGCGATTATGAGTTCGTACTGAGTCTGCGGGACGCTTCGCCGGCTAACAAAGAGGCTGCGGACAAGGTAATGCAGGCGATTCTGGAGAAGGAAAAGCAGGGAGCTGCGAAGCTGAAACTTCCGGTGAAGGTGATCTCAGCGACCCCTGGCACGATTCAGGCGGCGATCACCGACGAGAACCAGCAGGCTAATAAAGCAGATCTGCAAGTCACCTTGACGAAACCCATGCTGCACCAGCCGACCGACGGGGCAATGATCGATATTGTTGGCGTGATTACTGAGTACGTGCCTAGTCCGTTCACGTTCATCATGAAAGATGCTGAGGTCGCAAAGCCTACCCCGGCCGTGCCCGCTAAACCTTGAGCACCCTGCGACGCGCGCACACCGAGGATTCTCTAATGTATTTGTTTTCAGTATGTTACCTAGATTACTCCGGTGGTTCTACGCCCTTAAGATAGGTTGTTCCTGCCATCCCAAGCGCCTATAATCGTCTTACTCTGGTTTAAGGATTCTCCGTCAGGTTCCGGGTAGCAGAAAGCGAGGGTGGAGTCTGTCTTCCCTCGTGCCAAGGTGGATAAAGAACCCGGTTATGCGAAAGCGCCTGCAAATCGCACTGATGGCTGGCATTGTAGCCGCGACCTCTCTTTCTCTCATGCCCCAAGTCCGCGCCGCGGAAGATGGCAATAGGCCCGAAAAGCCCACGGCAACGCAGATAAGTGCAACGGACGAGCACGGCCGCAAGATCTATGTGAACGAGGCTGTCCCGGCGACTGCACGTCACGCTCAGGCGTCCGAGACGCCGCGTCGCAGGCTGATGTACTGGAGCTCAAAGGAGAGTCGCTGGAAGCCCGTGCCTCCTCCGAATGCGGCGTCCATGAGGGCCGCGAAGTCGGCAGCGGCCGAAGTGAACCAGTACCTGGGCCGGGAGTCGAGCCAATCGGCAAACGCGAAGATCGTGACCGCGAACTTCAGGGGAACAGCGTCGTCGCCCGTAGACATTGATAGCGCCATCGAGGAGGCTGCGGCCCGGCATAACGTGGACCCGAACCTGGTGCGCGCAGTGGTGAAAGTGGAATCGAATTTCAATCCCAATGCGGTTTCGCGGAAGGGCGCGATGGGGCTGATGCAGTTGATGCCCTCGACGGCACGCCAGTTGAAGGTGAAGAATCCGTTTGACCCGGAACAGAATGTGGATGCGGGCGTGCGCCATTTGAAGCAACTTCTGGATAGTTATGGCGGCGATGTCAATTTGACCCTGGCCGCTTACAATGCGGGTGCGGGAGCGGTGGCGCGCAGTGCAGGCGTGCCGCATTACACAGAAACCCAAAACTACGTCCGGCGGATCACCAACCTGTACTACGGAGGGTCCGATTTTGACTCGGGGGCCTCGCACGATCCCGTTAGAATTCAGCGGGATGCGCGGGGTGTGCTCTACATCAGCAACACTGACTAGGTTTGTAGCATCTGTTGTACTTTAATCTCTCTACTGGTTCGATCTGGCACCCAGGGCATTGGTTCAAACAATTAGTCACGAAGGCACGGGCTGGTTATTGTGAAGAACTCATCGCGCCAGCGTTGTCTGTGGGGAGCGCTGCTTGTGGTCACCGGATGCGCTGCGCTGAATCCCCTGCCGGCCTACGCGCGTTCGCGGCACTCCGACGGCTGGGCGCGGGAGCATTTTGCCACCGCCGAGCGGATGCGCGAGGCGCTAAACGGAAGGCCTCCCGCTGACCGGACGCGCCGTGACTACCAGCGCGTGTTGAATGCCTACCGCTACATCTACCTGGGCGCGCCTGCCTCCACCAAAGCTGATCCGAGCGTGGTCGCGGTGGCCGAGACGTTGGTGGAGATGGGGCGGCATTTCGACGACGACAAAATCCTCAACGAAGCTATCGAGCAGTACAAGTTTCTGCGCCGCGAGTATCCCGGCAGCAAGTACCGTTTTGACGGACTATTCACCATCGGCGAGATTTACAAGGACGATCTAAACGATCCTTACGCTGCGCGTGCTGCTTTCCAGGAGTTTCTGCACCGCTATCCGCACAATCGCTTGGCTGATGATGCCCGGCAGGCCATCGTAGAACTGAAGCAGGAGCAAGTGGAGGCCGAGAAGGCTGCGGAGGCGCAGAAGACGGCAGAGCAGGCACGCTCCGGGAAGAACGCCAAGACCAAGGCGGCTTCAAAAGACTCTGGAGATGGTGCAGACGGTCATGCGTCGCGCGCTGCTTTGAGTAAAAATTCCAGGAAAGCTCCGGGGAGGGATCTGGGCAAGGACGAATCGGACAACGACTCTCCGGAGGCGCGCTCCGCACGGCTGGCGCGGGTGACCGGCATCCGGCACTGGTCTACGCCCGACTACACGCGGGTGGCCATCGACGTGGAAAGTGATGTGAAGTTTGTTTCGCAGCGCATCGATAGTCCGGCGCGCATCTTCTTCGACCTGCGCGACACCAAGCTTGCGTCCACGCTGGTCGGGAAGAGTTTCGACGTGGATGACGGCTTTCTGAAGAAAGTTCGCGTGGCCCAGTTCGCGCCGGGCCGCACGCGGGTCGTCCTCGAGGTCGATAACCTTTCCGATTACGATGCCTTCCTGCTGCCGAATCCCTATCGCCTGATCATCGATATTCATGGCAAGAACGGGCACGCGCGACAGAACAAAGACGCGGACAAGACTACGACGGCTGAAGTGGACAGCGCGGCCTCGCCGAAAACAGTTTCTGACGACGATGCCGATCAGGAAGCACCGGAGACGACGCCCAGTGTTCCGGAACACGCCGTTGGGTTGAACGAGGCCGCCGCCAGTAGGAAGCCATCGGTCGCAGTTGTGAAAAAAGTGGTGGATGCCGACGATGACGATGCTGCCGGCGGCTCGTCCACAGGGAAGCGAAACGCCCGGGCTGTGAGGAGCGAGGTTTCGCCCACACCTAAGTCGATCGTTGTGAAAAAGCTGGCGAAGATCGATCTGGACAGCGATCCCGGCATCCGCGAGGCGAGGCCGACCGCGAGCGGTGACCGTTCCTTGATTCGCGCCCTCGGGTTGAAGATCGGGAAGATCGTGATTGATCCGGGGCACGGAGGCCACGATACCGGCACCATCGGACCTAACGGGCTGGAAGAAAAAGATCTCGTGCTCGAAGTGGGGCGGCGTCTGGGCAAGCTGCTGGAAACGCGGCTGGGCGCAGAGGTGGTTTATACGCGCAAGGACGACACGTTCATCCCGCTGGAGACGCGTACGGCCGTGGCCAATCAAGCGCGCGCCGACCTGTTTGTCTCCATTCACGCTAACTCGAGCCACGATGAATCCGCCCGGGGAGTTGAGACCTATTACCTGAATTTCACCTCTTCGCCGGAAGCGCTGGAAGTGGCGGCGCGGGAGAACGCGGTTTCGGAAAAGTCCATCTACGAATTGCAGGATCTGGTGAAGAAGATCGCTTTGAAGGAAAAGATCGAGGAGTCGCGTGAGTTTGCCGGGGACGTGCAGCAGTCATTGCACAGCGGCCTCGCGGTCAAGAGCCCGGCGATTCGCGACCGGGGCGTGAAGAAGGCTCCGTTTATCGTGCTGATCGGGGCGAACATGCCCTCGATCCTGGCTGAGATTTCTTTTGTCAGTAATCCGACCGACGAGCATCGCCTTGCTACCAGCGAATACCGCCAGCGCATCGCCGAGTCGCTCTATCGCGGCATCGCGAAGTATGTGAACGGGCTGAGCGGGGTCAAAGTGGCGAGCAAGATGGACAAGGCTGCCGGGCAGTAGAGTTCCGCCAACAACCTCAGAGTCGAATTCTTAGACTATCAGCTTCATTGACTCTAATGTTTCCGGACGATACAGTTCAGTCAACTGAAATGGAGAGTCGATGTCTGCTAACACGACTAGACGCGCGATCGCGGTCTTCGCTTTGCGCGAGCCCAGGGTACTGAAGGTCATCGGTGAGGAATCGCTGCGGAATGGGACGAGCGAGTTGACCTCGCGCCAGATCGACCGGATCATCAAGGCTGCACGGTCCCAAGGAACGAAGCGATAGCGATTGCCATCCCTCGGTTGGCCCTCCCGGAACTTTTTCCCCTCCTCTGTGGTCTAATTACAGAAGGGATTCTGTGGCAAGCCGTCCATCCATACGCGCATCAAGGCTTGTAGTGCTCGTCGCCGTGGTTTGCCTGGGCGGCGGCTTAGTTTTCGCTGCTGCTCCCCCTGTGGAATCGCCCGCACCACCCATCCTCCCAAAGCAGTTTGCCGGGTGGCAGCTTCAGGGTACGCCCCAGGCTAGCCGAGATGCCGCTGCCGCTGACCCAACTAACGCGGCGTTGCTTAAGGAATACGGGTTCACGGATTTCGAGGCCGCCACCTACAAGAGTGACGACGGCCGCACATTGAAAATCCGCGCCGCGAGGTTCGTCGACGCCACTGGAGCTTTTGGCGCATATAGCTTTTACCAGCAGCCCGAGATGGCGCGGGAAGAGATCGGCGACCAGGGCGCATCGCTGAGCAAGCGGGTGCTGTTTTATCGCGGCCACATCGTGGTGGAGGCGGTGTTCAGCCAATTGTCGGTGATGTCGGCGGCGGGACTTCGCGAGTTGGCGGGCGTACTGCCACGGCCCGCCGGAAATGCGGCTAACTTGCCGCCAATCCTTGCCTTCATGCCGCATCGCGGTTATCAGGCGAATACGGAAAAATATGCGGCGGGACCGCTGGCCTTGGGCGCGATCGCGTCTCCTCTGTCCGCCGGTCTGATCGACTTCAGCGCCAGTCCTGAAGTGGTGCTCGGACAATACTCGACTGCGAGCGGGGAAGCGACACTGATGCTGATTGAGTATCCGACACCGGCGTTGGCTGCCGAGCATTTGCGCCGCATCGATGCCGCTCATCACGCCGCTCAACCCCAGCCTGGTGTTGAAGCCGTCGAAAACGTTGGCCCGTTCTACGACAAGCGCACCGGGCCGATCATCGCCATCGCCGCGGGGCCGCTGTCTCAGAGCGATGCGCAGACGCTTTTGGGTGCAGTGAATTACGAGGCCAGCGTCACCTGGAACGAGAACACGTATTTCGACAAAAAGAACAACATCGCCGATCTGCTGGTCAACATCATTCTCCTGTGCATCATTGGGGGTGCGATCACTCTGGCAGCGGGAGTTGCGTTCGGCGGCCTTCGCGTACTTATGCGGCGGTATTTCCCGGGCCGGGTTTTCGGTAGTGACGACCAAACAGAGTTCATTTCTCTTGACCTGGCCGAGACACCGCCGCAAGGTTCTCCGGTCCGGCCAACGCCCACCGCAGACGCCTCAAACCGTTCTTAAGTGCCTTTAGAAATATTGGCTTAGACCCGGTTTGCACGGCTGTCGTCTCAAATTGAAACAGTTGGCGCGTGTGTTGATTGATTCTGTAAGTTATTGAAAATAAAGACATTTATTTCCCAAAAATCACTTGACACCCCCCTTTTTCGGCCCATAAGATTTTGTGCAGAAAGTTTTGAGCGGACTTTGCCTTCCGTTTGGAACTATTCTCCCTTGAAGAAGAGAAGGTCGCCCTGTTGCCGGGCGGCCTTTTCGTTTGTGCGCAAAATTCCATCCACTCGAATTCATTCCACAATCCGACGCAGCCCCCGAACGCGATGCTTTCAAGTCGATGCCACACATTCGACTGAACTCTGGCGCGCGGTTTGCGTATCATCTGTTGAGCAGTATGTTGGCGTCGCGGGATTCCGACTCACGAATCGGCGCGGGAGGAAGAACATGTTCTGCGATGGATGCGGTGCAACCGTGCAGCCCGGCCAGGCGTTTTGCAGCAAGTGCGGCAAGCAAATCGTCGGGCCAGTGATGGCGATGCAGCAACGCCCCGGACGCGTGCAGGGGAACCTTCATTTGCTGGGGATTCTCTGGCTGGCCATCTCCGCTTTCAACACCATCGGTGGCGTGATCCTGTACATCCTGGCCAACACGCTGTTTGCTCACTTGCACGAGATGGGCGCGCCGGAAGCGCCCACTGCGTTTCTGCGTCCGCTGTTGAGCGTGGTCGGTATTTTTATCCTGGCCAAGGCGGCATGCGGATTCGTCGCGGGCTGGGGATTGATGCAGCGCGAACCTTGGGCGCGCGTCATCGCGCTGGTTCTGGGCTTCATCTCGTTGTTCAACGTTCCCTTCGGCACGGCCGTCGGCGTGTACACCCTGTGGGTTCTGCTGCCCGCGCAGTCGCAAGAGGAATACGACGCGCTGGTCGCGGCCCGCGCCGCGTAGAGGAAACTGATCCGAGAGATTCTCTTCTTTAGGAATGGCCGGTCTCGATGGCCGGCGGCTGAGTGCGTCGGCGATTTGATAAACTGAAACAGTCAAACTGAAAGCCGACGTAGCTCAGTTGGTAGAGCAGCCGATTCGTAATCGGCAGGTCAGCGGTTCAAGTCCGCTCGTCGGCTCCATTCTTTCAATCACTTACACTGTTTCTCACTGCACCAAAAATTCACTGTGACGTGAATTGTGACGTAGATTGCGCTGATCGATGGCTTCCCGAATCGGATCCAACGCCGGATGCTGGTACTGCATTGCCGTTCGCGCATCGGTGTGACCCATCACCTTCATGACCATGGCCAGATTGCCGGTTGCTTCATACACCGCCGTACCGAAGGTATGGCGAGCGCAGTAGAGCACCAAGGATTCAGGCAAGCCAGCGTCGCGACGGGCTTCTCGAAATTGCTTGGAGACCGTTGTCAGATTACGCGTCAGGTCCCAGCCCCCTGCGTGGGACGCAGGTTCGAGAAGCGCATGGGGAACGACATGGGGCCATCTTCGGGTCAACAAGACCGGTGCGAATTGCCGCTACGATTACTGCGACTTGCCGGTGAATGTCAGCCAGCCAAAATGCCAGCCCTCACGAAACTTCCGTCTCGTCTTCTTCAACGGTCTCGACCGCCTGGTCCCAAACCAGATTCCAGCGCTTTTTGAACTCTATTGAACTCTGTAGGTCGCAAGTGATTGGCGTTGCACGAATTGTGGTCACAGCCGGGCGGCCTATTGCTCTTTATTGAGATTGAAGGCTTCGACCGCTTACAAAAACGTCTACACATCGAAGTGTCCGAGCTTGCTCGCCGGTTGCTTTTGTCTCAAGACTAGCAGGTCTGCGTAGGTTTCATGCGGACGTGGAAGTAGCCGATTTCGCTCGTGCGGGTGAGACGTTTGCAGTGCGGTTGTGACCTAGAAGCTCCTCAATGGCTTCGGCAGGGGCCGGCTTGGAGTAGAAGTAGCCTTGGGCGAGTTCGCAGCCGATATCGTTGAGCAGGTTCACCTGCGCCTGTGTTTCGACACCTTCCGCAACGACCCTCAGCTGGAGACCGTGGGCGAGCATGACGATGATGCGAACGATTTCGTGGTTTGCCGGGTCCGTGTCTATGCGTGAGATGAAAGCACGGTCGATCTTTAGTGTGTCCACAGGGAAGCCCTGCAAGCGGCTCAGGGAGGAGTACCCTGTGCCGAAATCGTCGATGTCCAAACTAACTCCGAGCTGTTTTAGCTCGGAGAGCACGACGGCAGACCTCTCGGCGTCGGCCATGGCGATCGTTTCCGTGATTTCCAAGTTGACGCAGCAAGGATCCAGTCCGGTCTCCTGCAAGGTCTTGCCAATCTCGGCGGCTAGCTCAGGTTGAGCGAACTGCTTAGGTGTGATGTTTACATTGAGCGTGAGGGGCGGATCGGACGGAAAAAGCGACTGCCAGGCACGGAGTTGCCGGCAAGCGTCGTAGAGCAGTTGACGGTTGATCGGCAAGATAATACCGGTCTCATCGGCAACCGCAATGAATTCCTCCGGCATGACCAGACCTTCGGGGCGCTGCCAGCGACTGAGCGCCTCGAATCCTACGATCTGGCCGTTGTGCAAGGAGACGATGGGCTGGTAGTAAACGCGGAATTGGTTCAACTCGAGGGCTTTGCGCAAGTCGGTTTCAAGCTGCAAACGTTTGATGGCGCCTGCATGCATTGCATGGTCGAACACTTCACAGCGGCCCTTGCTAGTGCTCTTGGCACGATACATGGCAATTTCGGCGTCGCCGAGGACGTCCTGTGCCTCGGCCCCCGCATTGCCGCCGAAGGCAATGCCAATGCTCACGGTCAACACTATTTCTTGACCATTTAAGTCGAAAGGAATGGCTAGTCTCTGCTGAATGCGCTCGGCGACGCGAATGGTATCGCTGGGGTCATGAAGTTCCTCAAGAAGCACAGTGAACTCGTCGCCTCCGGGCCGGGCCAGCGTGCTCTCGCCCATGAGCGCCCCAGCGGTATTGCCCAGCTGGGGACGTGAAATGGTGTCGTCGCCGCGGAGGCTAGTGGTTAAACGGTGCGCGATCTGGATGAGCAGTGCATCACCGGCAGCATGGCCGAGACTATCGTTGAAAACTTTGAACTCGTCAATGTCAATGAACAGCACGGCGAATCGAAAGTCCGGGTGCCGCCGGGAATGGGTAATCGCACGTTGCAACCGGTCGAGAAAAAGCGTGCGGTTAGGCAGATTGGTCAAACCGTCGTGAAAGGACAGGTGATCCAGCTTTTCCTCGGCCCGCTTCCTCTCGGTAATGTCACGGTTCACGATGACCAGCCCTTCAGTCTCGCCTTCCGGGCTACGAATCGCGCTGGCGGTGGACTCAATGAAGCGCCAGGAGCCGTCTTTATGGCGAATGCGATATTCCAGCCGTTCACCCCGGCCGGTGTTGCGAGCTTTCTCCGCAGCCTCGAGCACACGCGCACAATCGTCCGGATGAATCTGGTCCATTGAAGAAGTTGCGGCCAGCTCGTCGGCGCTATATCCTAAAATTTTCTGATATGCGGGGCTGTTATAAAGGCGCTGCCCGTTGCGGCCGATCACGGCAATCATGTCCGCCGCGTTTTCCGTAATCAACTGAAAAAGGTGTTCGCGTTCAGCCAATCGGCGACGGATTCGCTGCAATTCACGCTGCTGGTAGACGGTGTAAATATCGAATAGCAGGACAAGAGCCGCCAGTCCGCGAACCCACTCCTTGAGATTCAGCGAATAGGTGCTATCGGCCGGTAAGTGAAAACCAGGAAAGGTTAGAGAAAGAATACCGAACGTCAAGACGAGAGTGACGGCGACGGCGGAACCCCAAAGCCACCACTCCCTGCCCTCGACTTGGCGCATTCGCAGAGTGGGGGGCTTGTGGTCCTCGGACGGAGATTGTGAACTCACAGCGGTGGCCGCCTAGTCTTGGACGATCGAGATTCTGGGGATAAATTGATTCTAGACTAGCAATTGTCGAGAGAAAGTTACCAAAGTCCGACCTTTGGATCTTCCCCTCAGCGCCGTAGAGTAACTCACTGAAGATACCGAAGTATGATCGTGCGATTTGTCGTGCAGTTAGTATTTGACTGATGATTTACAGCTTTCCTGCCCTTATCCTTCGCTAGTCGTTGATAAAGTCTTTTCTACTTCAAATTCGATGCGGTTGCGCCCCTGACGCTTTGCCGAGTACAGAGCTGCATCGGCGCGAGTCACCAGGTCACTGAAATCGGGACATGCTGTTGCGCGGATGCCGGCAATTCCGAAGCTGGCGGTCGCTCCGAAAGTGCTGTCGGCAACAGTGAACTTCTGGGAGGCGAATTGCTTGCGGATACGCTCAACTGCAATTGCGGCATTCTCCTTCTCCACATGGGTGATAACCACCAGAAATTCCTCGCCTCCAAGCCGGCCGCAAATGTTTGACTTGCGGGTGTTGGACTTGAGAATTTCGGCGAAGCTCTTTAGCACGATGTCTCCGGCATCATGCCCGTGGGTGTCATTGATGCTCTTGAAATGATCCAAATCAGCCATGATCACCCAGATGGGGAAATCGTGACGCGTGGCTGCGCTCAGTTGGCGGCTGGCCCAGAAATCAATCGCACGGCGATTGGGCAGGCCCGTGAGCGCGTCGGTTAGGGCCATCTCTTCCAGTTGTCGGTTTTTGTCCTGGATTTCGCGGTGAAGATCGACGATGCGGCGGCCCACTCTTACTCGGGCTTGCAGTTCTCCCGGATGGAAGGGCTTAGTCAGGTAGTCATCGGCTCCGGCGGCAAGACCTTCAATCACTTCCTCCTTGTCGGTATTGCCGGTCAAGAGGATGAGATAGGCATAGAACTCTTTATGGTCCCGGCGGATGCGCTGGCACAACTCAATGCCGCTGATGTCGGGCATACTCCAATCCGTGATCACAAGTGCGGGCTGGTGTTCAGTAAACAGATCCAAGGCTTGGCGGCCACTCTTCGCTAACAGAACGGTGTAGTGCTCTTGCGGGAGCGACTGCTCGACCAGTTTGCGGTATACGGCAGAGTCATCCGCCACCAGGATCTTCACTGTGGGAGAAGAGGGATCCATTCTTGGCCTCGAGTTCGAGTCGGTTCTTAACTATGACTAAGTTAAAGTTATCACGAGAAACAAAGCTGCGCTATTGGTTCGGCTTCAAGGACACCGCAACTGCCGGTTTGCTACGGGATCCGCTTGGTCAGGCCGGAGGCCAGAAAACCTTCTCTCAGGCCTGCCCATCTCTTCGAGGTACGTTTCCACACTCAGACTGAGTTTTTTACGAAATCCGAACAAGCCGGAAAATGACTTCAGTAATTAGCGGTTCCTCACCTTATGTGGCACGCTGGCGCTAACTTCTGTCTCAGTTAGTAGGTATTCGATGTTTAGTAAATCGCCGCAACCTGTCACGGGCACCATCTTAGTCGCAGACGACCAAGCTTCCAACCGCGAGCTGTTAGAGGAATTGCTCACTGCGGAAGGATTCAAGGTAGCGAGCGTTTCGAACGGGACAGCCGCCTTGGAACAGTTGTCCATCGTCCCAATCGATCTGGTGCTGCTCGACGTGATGATGCCCCACCTCAACGGCTTTCAGACCTGCGAGAAAATCAAGGCCAATCCGGAAACTTACCTTATACCCGTAATTCTGGTGACCGCACTTTCTGACAAACAGGATCGCATAGAGGGCATCAAGGTCGGGGCAGATGACTTCCTGACCCGCCCGGTGGACCGTACTGAGTTGCTCGCCCGTGTACGCTCGCTGCTCAAACTTAAGCAGCGCACCGACGAGCTTGAGCGGGCAGAATCAGTCCTGTTCACCCTTGCCCGGAGCATTGAAGGGAAGGACCCGTACACGCACGGCCATTGCGAGCGTTTGGCCGAGTATTCGGCTTCTTTGGGAGAACATCTCAAACTTGCAGAAGACCAGATTACGGCTTTGCGGCGCGCCGGCGTGGTTCACGACATCGGAAAGATCGCAATCCCCGATGCCATTATCTTGAAGCCGACCAGTCTTTCTCCGGACGAATGGAAACTCATGCGGGAACATCCAGTGGTGGGGGAGCGTATCTGTGCTCCCCTGAAGTCCTTTCGCTCAGTCCTGCCAATTATTCGCCACCACCACGAAAAGTTTGACGGCTCGGGATATCCCGATGGACTTGCGGGAGAAGCCATACCAATTACAGCCAGAGTGTTGCAGATTGTCGATGTATACGATGCGCTTACGACGGTAAGGCCGTATAAGCCCGCCTTCTCCATCACTGACGCGTTGCAGACTATGAAGATGGAAGTGGCCAAGGGATGGTGGGACCCGCATATCTTCAATCTGTTTGAGCAGTTCGTCAGGAGCGGCACAGCTGATTTTCTATCACGCGGCGCTGCCGCAGGTGCAAAAAGCTAGAAGCCGGACATTCGAGGATAAGACAGGTCATTGATATGCGGGTACGCCCAGTTACATACGCGAGGAAGGACGCTGCCGGAGCCGTGGTCGAAGCAGCTGCGCGGTTTGCAATAAGAATTGTGCAGCGCGCTGCTCCCACCATCTTGCTCGTGCTCGCGGGGTTGGTTAATCAGGGATTCGCCGCTCCTCAAGGAGATCAAGCGAATGGCGAGCCCCTCAAACAATTGAGCCTGGCGGACCTTGGCAACGTCGAAGTGACGACAACATCGAAAGAGCCGGAGGAAGTCTGGAAGACGCCTGCAGCGGTTTTCGTCATCACCCAGGACGATATCCGCCGGTCTGGCGCCACGAGTATTCCTGAAGTTTTACGGTTGGTGCCGGGTGTTGAGGTAGCCCAAGTCGACGCCGGTCACTGGTCGGTGGCTATTCGCGGATTTGGAGCGGTGCTAGCCAGCAAGCTGCTTGTATTGATCGACGGGCGGAGCGTTTACACCCCGCTGTTCGCCGGCGTCTATTGGCAAGCCCAAGCCACTCCCCTTGAGGACATTGACCGCATCGAGGTGATCCGAGGGCCGGGCGGTACGATTTGGGGAGCGAATGCCGTCGATGGCGTCATCAACATCATCACAAAAAACACCAAGGATACACACGGGTCGATGATGACACTGGGCGGCGGCAATGTTGACCAAGGCACGAGCAGTGTCCATTACGGGGGCGGGAACGGTCGGGGGTTCAACTATCGCGTGTACGGCCTGGGCTTCGTTCGCGGGGCAGGCTTTCACCCGGATGGCCCGCACTTCGACGACTGGCGAATGGGCCAGGCCGGCTTCCGCACCGATTGGGACCGGAACGTTCGCGATACGTTCACGTTTCAAGGTGACATCTACCGTGAGGGCGTAGGAGAAGCCACCACATACTCACTGTATTCGCCTCCGTCCCAAGTAAACGCTTACGGCACGGCGAACCTGACGGGAGGCAATCTGCTGGGCCGCTGGAAGCACGTAGTCAACGAGGGATCTGATTTCCAGCTTCAGGCCTACTTTGACCGCACGAACCATTTCGAGCCTGAATTCGGAGAGACCCGGGACACCTTCGACGTCGACTTCCTCGACCATTTGACCCTGCCCGGACAGCAAACCTTCCTCTGGGGACTAGGGGCACGGGTTAGTCCAGGGAATGTCGTGCAACTCGTCCCCACGATCGATTTCCTGCCGCAACACCGGACGGATCTGATCTACAGCGGTTTTGTGCAAGATGAAATTGCATTCTTCAATCACCGGTTCTCAGTAACCGTGGGAACGAAACTCGAACATAACAATTACACCGGTTTCGAGGTGCAGCCGAGTGGCCGGCTGCTTTGGAACCGCACATTGCGGGAATCGTTGTGGGCATCCGTTACCCGGGCGGTTCGAACTCCGTCCCGACTCGACACCGATGTTGAACTCACAGACTTCGCTACGGTGACGCCGCTTCCCATTTATTTGCGCGTCAACGGCAATCCCCGGTTCCAATCGGAGCAGTTGCTTGCCTACGAAGCCGGCTATCGAAGGCTGGTGACGCCACGGTGTTATGTAGACGTCGCTTTGTTCTACAACGAATACAACGATCTTTACAGCTTTCAGGTGGGTACGTTTTTTCTCGAAACCTCGCCCGCGCCGGTGCACGCGGTACTCCCAGTGCTTACCAGTAATGGGATCCACGGCAGGACGAAAGGATTCGAACTGTCGCCGGATTGGAAGCCGGTGAACGGGTGGGAACTCAGAGCCTCGTATTCCTACCTGGACATGGGTTTGGAAAACCGGGCAAGCAGCAACGATCCCACCAGCGTAGCCGGGTATGAGGGATCGAGCCCCCGCCACCAGGTGGTGATTCAGTCTTTCGTGAATCTGCCGAAAAAGCTGGAGTTTGACCAGACCTATCGTTACGTCAGCGCCTTGCCCGCCCAGACGGTTGGAAGTTACCAAACCATGGACGCGAGATTTGGCTGGCACATTACCCCGGAACTGGAGTTGTCAATCGGCGGTCACAATCTGTTGCAACCGCATTTCGCTCAGTACGGAGGCGATCCGGGCGGGCCGGTTGACGTTAAGAGGAATGCGTACGTGAAGCTCGTCTGGCGATTCGGTGAATGACGCCTGCAAGTACCTTCCAGCTCCACATGCGCGACAGGAGAAGCGAAGCGCAAATAAGGCGTGGACAACTTTGAATTTCGTTGGTCCCGCGAATAGATCCTCAAGTCTCAGCAAGCGGAAATACGGCGAGGCAGCGAAGCAACACTTATGAAGCGCGACAATCACAACACTCCTCCCTCCGATGAGTATGTTGTGTTGTCGCGTGATCGCGGCGTCTTGCTTCAGTGCATAGTTGCGACCGCTGTTTGGCTGCTCTTCGCCGGCTCAAGCGCCGTCGGCCAACAAAAGCCGAGTGAATATCAGGTCGAAGCTGCCTATCTCTATAACTTTGGCCGCTTCGTCGAATGGCCCGCAAAAAGCACGACCGCCCAGACCGGCGCCTTTAACATCTGCATCCTCGGCGAGGATCCATTTGGACAAGCTCTGGATACGACGCTTGCAGGCGAAACGATAGGGAACCAGAGGGTAGCCGCGCGGCGAATCTCGAGTCCGCAGACGTTGGCCGACTGCCAGATCCTGTTCATAAGCTCCTCGGAAGCCAACCGCCTCAACAAAATCATTGCGGCCTTGGACAAGAGCGCTGTCCTGACCGTGAGTGACACTCCGCACTTCTCGCAGCGCGGTGGCATGATCCAGTTTGTTTTGGAAGGGAATCGAATCCGTTTCGAGGTCAACCTCACCGCAACTCAGCGCGCTGGCCTGACGCTCAGCTCGGACCTGCTCAAGGTGGCGACCGCCGTCAGAAAGAATGCTCAGCCTGGAGATTGACACACCATGCCCAAGAACCAGCAAAATTCGATCTCCAAGAAACTCACCCTGATGAACGTGCTGGTGAGTGCTGTGGCCTTGCTTCTAGCCGGTGGCGGTTTTTGCGCCTACGACCTGTACAGCTTTCGCATGGCCCTCGTCCGTAATGTCTCCATGCAAGCCCAGATCATTGGAGACAATACCGTCTCGGCGCTGTTGTTCAACGATCCTCAATCTGCGGAGAAGACGTTATCAGCATTGCGCGCCAATCCCAACATTGTGTACGCGCAGATTTACGCACCCGACGGCCAGCTTTTCGCGGGATACTGGCGTGATGGCACGGGCGAGACCATGGCCCTGCCCATTGTTCCGGCCGGCCAAACCCAGAGCCATTGGTTCAAAGACGGACATTTAGGGATGGCGCGCGCGATCATTTTCCAGGGCAAACCAACTGGAACCGTGTACATCCGCTCCGACTTAGGAGCGATGAACGACCAGCTGAGGAGCTACGGTCTAATCGTCGTTGCCGTATGGTTCGTCTCCCTGCTAGTGGCCCTGGTTGCCGGCCTGGTGATCAACGGTTTCATGGGTTCACTTTATTCCAAACTGGAAACCGGCAATCGTTTCATGGATCTGTCTGTCGACCTGTTTTGTATCGCTGGGTTCGATGGATTCTTCAAGACCTTGAACCCTTCTTTCGAAAAGACACTGGGCTTCACCACGAAAGAACTTATGGCGAAGCCATACCTGGAATTCATACATCCGGAGGATCGCCCTACGACAGTCGTAGAAAAAAATCGATTGGCAGAGGGGAAAGTCACTTTTGCTTTTGAAAACCGTTATTTATGCAAAGACGGCTCTTACAAGTGGCTACTGTGGAACGCCGTTTCCGTATCGGAGCAAGAGGTTGTTTATGCCGTGGCGCGCGACATTACCGAGCGCAAACGTGCGGAAGAAGCATTGCGGGATAGCAGGGAGCAGCTTCGTCTGCTGCTAGACAGCGTCAAGGATTATGCCATTTTTATGCTCGACCCTTCCGGGCAAGTGACAAGCTGGAATCAAGGGGCGGAACGCATCAAAGGCTATAAGCCCGATGAAATCATAGGCACCCATTTCTCGTGTTTCTACCCTTCCGAAGACGTGCAGGCTGGCAAGCCAGAGCGCGAACTCGCGATAGCCGCTGCCGAAGGCCGCTATGAAGAGGAAGGCTGGCGGATGCGAAAGGATGGGTCACGATATTTGGCAGACGTAATTATTACTGCGCTGTCAGACGGGGCTGGCAAGCTGCGTGGATTCTCTAAGATCTCCCGCGACATTACCGAGCGCAAGCAGGCCGAAGAGTTGCTCCGGGAGAGCGACGAGCGGCACCGCAAATTGTTTGAAAATAATCCACATCCGACCTGGGTCTTTGACCGGGAGACGCTGCGCTTTCTTGCGGTAAATGCCGCCGCAGTCCGCAAATACGGATATTCGAGGGAGGAATTTTTAGCCATGACCCTCAAAGACATTCGGCCGCCCGAGGATATTCCCGCCCTGCTCGAGACAGTGAAAGCCCTCGGAAACGAAAACGAGAGCAGCGGAGCCTGGCGGCACCGGCTAAAAGACGGAACCCTCATCGACACCGAGAACACTTCTTACGCTATGACTTTCCGGGGCCGGCTCGCGCGTGCGGTTGTTGCGGTCGACATTACGCAGAGAAAGCGGGACGAAGCAGAAAAGCGCGAAATCATGGATAGTTTGGCTGTTACCAATCAAGAGCTCGGGCTTCGCAACCGCGAGGTGGAGCGCGCTACCCAGATGAAGAGCGAGTTTCTCGCCAGCATGAGCCATGAACTGCGCACCCCGCTGAATGCCATCGTGGGTTTCTCGGACCTGCTTGCAGAAGAAACCGCGGGCGCACTGAACCCCAAGCAGAAGAGATTCGTGGATCATATCAAACAGGGCTCGACCCACCTGCTGCAGTTGATCAATGACATTCTCGACCTCTCCAAGGTCGAGGCGGGACAACTTGAGATGCACACCGAGGAGTTTCTGGTGCAGGATGCGTTGCCGGAAGTGCTTTCTACCATTGCTCCTCTCGCCATGGCCAAGAACATCCAGATTGAACAGAAGCTGGAGAGCAAATCTCTGGTGAAGGCAGATCGCGTGCGTTTCAAGCAGATTCTATACAACCTCCTCAGCAACGCGGTCAAATTCACGCCCAAGGACGGCCGGGTCAGCATCGAGAGCATTGACGACTGGGACTTCGTCCGGCTGGCGGTAGCCGATACGGGAATAGGCATCCGGCCTGAGGATCAGGAGGCCATCTTCGAAGAGTTCCGGCAGGTCGAAAATGGCGGAGCCCATCAGGGTACCGGATTGGGGCTCGCCATCACAAAACGGCTAGTCGAGCAACAAGGAGGCCGGATTTCGGTGGAGAGCGAATTAGGAAAAGGCACTCGGTTCACTTTTTTTCTGATCGCTGTGGAGCCGGCATCCGGAGTCTGCGCGGTGGAAGAGCCGGCAAGAGCCTCGGTCACGCAGGCTTCCGGCCGCCTCACCCCACTGGTGCTCATCGTGGATGACGAAATGCCAGCGCGTGAACTCCTGGCCAGTTACCTCGAGCCAGAATATCGCGTGGCCATGGCCGAGTCAGGAGCCAAGGCTCTTAAAGAAGCCCAACGCCTGCGTCCCGACGTCATCACCCTCGATGTGATGATGCCGGGCAGCAGCGGCTTCGAAACCTTGGCGGCGCTCCGCAAGAATCCCGAGACAGTTAATATCCCGGTTATCATCCTCTCCATCGTGGATCAGAAGCAGGTCGGTTTCGCGTTGGGTGCAACCGACTATCTCCTCAAGCCAGTCCGCAAGCCTGCATTGCTCGAGATGATGCGCAGGCATGTCCCCTCGCCTGGCGACGACGATGCATCCATTCTGCTGGTGGACGATGACCCCAAAGCCTTGGAACTGCTGCAGGAAGCCTTGCGCTCGGCCGGATACGAGGTTCAAAGCGTGCGTAGCGGCGCCCGGGCCTTGGAGGTGCTGGCTAACAAAGTGGTAGGCGCTATCTTGCTCGACCTCCTGATGCCGGGCATGGACGGCTTTCAAGTCATTCGCCATGTCCGGGAGGATCCAGCCTTAAAGGAACTGCCCATTCTCGTCATGACCGCCAAGAATCTGAGCGGAGATGAGATTGCTCTTCTCAACCGGGAAACGCAGGGGCTCCTACAAAAGGCCGGATCATGGAAAGAACAGCTCATAGCCGAGGTTGACAGAGTAATTCGAGGCCGCAAGCTGGCCAAATCGGCGGGGCAGTCATGATCAAAGTCCTCATTGCCGAAGACAATGCGGTTAACCGCGAACTGCTCCGCGAGTTGCTGGAGGGGCGCGGATACACGGTCCTTGAAGCATGCGACGGTCAAGAGGCGCTTCGGATGATCGAAGAAGCTCAGCCAGACCTGCTGCTGATGGATATCGGCATGCCGTTACTGGACGGATTTGCCGCGATACGCAGAATCCGAGAGAATCCTCGCCTGGCGGCACTGCCGGTAGTGGCGGTCACAGCGTATGCGATGCGAGGTGATCGGGAAAAAATCCTCAAGGCAGGGTTTGATGGCTATTTGTCGAAACCCCTCAACCCATCCTCCCTCACCGCGGAGATTGATCGACTCCTGATCAAAAGCAGGCATCCCGCAGACCCAGATCAGATCAATGAGGATCGACCCGGGAGCAAAACCCGGTCTGCAAGGCCAACTGGCGGCACTTAGATCAGCCTCGTCGGACTGACCTTAACGTTCCATCCTTTCCACTTCCGCCATAAATTGGCGAATCGACTGCTGACTTTGCGCACCTACACTTGTGAATTGGATTCCTTGCCGCGTTTCATTTACCCACACGACGACTCCGACCGCCTCAATGACCACACCGGAAACAGGCAGTTGAAATGACAACCGGACGGCGTCTTTGGGCTTCAGGCCGCCCACTTCCACCTGCATTCCTCCTTGGCTGAGGTTCCAACTCATCCCGCGCACGGTGCGAGAGCCCACTGTGCAGGCGACCTCGGCCTGGATTGGAACGCGCGTAGACTTGCGGCGATTCTCGAGCATCCCGCCACTCACCGTTCGGAACAGAGTGTTGAGCTTTTGCCTGTCCACAGGCTTTTGAAGAAAAAACGTAGCTCCGATCGCAAACGCATCCTGCATGGTTTGTCGCTCATCGCGTCCGGTCACGATGACGATGGGAGTGGACTTATTCCATGACGACTTGCGGATGAGGCGCGCAAGGTCGAAACCATTCAGGTTTGGCATTTCTAAATCCAGGAAAATTCCATCAAACTTTTCCTGATTGACCATTGCGACCGCCTTCTGGCTGTCGCTGATGGGACGAACTTCAGCCTTTAGAGACATGAAGACCTCAGTCATTAGTTCCAGGCTGGGGATGTTATCCTCTACGACAAGCAGCTTCAGTGGTTGCATGCAGCCGTCCTCGTCTTTCACGACCAGTCCCTATACTATAGTTCGCTGATTGCTTCTGTTCTAGTACCTAGCTACCGCTTCTAGTGCTCCAACAGAATTATCGTCAGCGTTGGCTTGAAGTGCTCGTAACGTCTGCCAAAGAGGTCCGGGGGGTGAGGACGAGCGCGCCGAGGATAAGGGAGTACGCGACGTCCTCAAAGGTCTGAGAAGGCGGATCGGGTGCGGATACGGGAATGGGGCATCTACTCGGATTGTTTCTCGCTTGGTAATGGGAACATGACCTCGAGCAAATCCCGTGCGTCACGGTCGTCATTCCATGCATGGTAGACCAGAGACAGCGAGGCTTGTTCAAAGTTGAGGATTCTCCATCGTGGAGGTGAGTACGGTCTCTTAGGGACTTCCGGTCCTGCGGGCACTCTACCTCTCTCCGTCTTGAGCGCTCCCCGTGGAACCAGCATACTGAGAGTTTGCAATCATCTGGGCACTATTTCCCTTTTGTTACGAAATCCGAACTAGAGTTAGGCAAGCGGCCAGGGACGAATCAACGTTTGTCACATCGTTCCAGGCGAGTGCACTCACACTCTCGAAATATTCGAAGTCGTTCCTGGCTGATCCTCTGCATCTCTTGCACCAGAAGAATTCCTCGCAGATCATTTTGGCCCTGAGTACGACAATGAGTGAAATGTCTTGCCCGAAAACATCTGTTTTAGGCAGCTGTCTGGCGGATCCTGAGACCTCGTAGATTCAGACACTTCAACAACTGAAGGTGAAGGGGTTTTCGGGCAGCATCGCTCCAGCCTAATCAATGAGTCAATGGTGGCACGCCGATCTTTTGCCAACGCTCGATTCAGGCGCCATCCATCGGATCGATTCCCAATCACTGTCAATGATGTGGGGTTGATCCTTTATAACAAGCGCAGCGGAACTTATCCCTGGGAGCCCACGTCGCAGGCAAATGCCCCTCGTCGAGCCTTCTCACATGAGTCTTTCCTCTCGGAGTAAAACGACAGAAGCGCCGGACGCACTACATTAGTTGATCCGTCGCGCCTTCCCTTCCCAAAGCTTGGCCTTGAGTTCGCGTTTGAGTACTTTGTTCGTGGAACCCTTCGGAAGTTCGGCCATGAAAAGCACCTTGCGTGGCTTCTTGTAGCTGGCAATCCGGTCCGCAATCCATTCGATAATCCCGCTCTCCGAGATGGCCGCGCCATCGCGAGGCACAATGCAGGCAAGCACCGATTCCCCCCAGTGCTTATCTGGGTAGCTGACGACAGTGACCTCGCGCACTCCGGGGTGACAGGCGAGTACGCGCTCTACTTCGGACGGATAGATGTTCAAGCCGCCTGAAATGATGAGATCGCGCTTGCGGTCTTTGAAATAGACAAACCCCTGCTCGTCGACGATCGCAACGTCACCGGTTGCGTACCATCCTTCGCGGTCGATCACGGCGGCGGTCGCCTCATCATCCCGCCAATATCCTCGCATCAAGTGATCTGCGCGAACCACGAGCTCGCCTTCGATGCCGGCCCTGACTACCCTTCCGTCATCGTCCAACACGCGAATCTCGGTGGCATGTGTGGCTCGGCCGGCGCTCTCGGCCATTGCCGAGGGATCCGGGGCGGGCAGATAGTCATCAGGGCGCATCACGGTGATCGGGTGCGGCGCTTCGCAGCTGCCATAAACCTGCGTCAGGATGGGCCCAAGCTCCTCCAGCGAACGGCCAAACAGAACATTGGAAATCGGGGCACCGCCGAAAGAAATTTGAGCCATCTTGCGCACTCGGTTGCATACCTTATCGCCGCTGTCGATCAACATCTGGAGCATAATCGGGACCATGAAACTGTGGGTGCCGCCGTGCGTCTGGACCGCCCGGGCGAACTCCTCCGGCTCGAACCGGGGAAGAATTAAGTTCCTCGCGCCAGCGGCCATGAAGGACAAAACCTTCGAGCCGCTCCCGTGAGTAAGAGGAGCACAGTGGACCATGGTCGAGTGGCGATTCGCCACAACCTCGCTGGACAGCATGTTGATGGCGGCAGCCACCCGACTGGCGTGCGTGTGCGTCGCGCCTTTTGGACGTCCGGTTGTACCGCTGGTATAGAGAATATATGCCGAGTGCCCGGGCAGCACGGGTGAAACAGTAAGCTCGGGTCGCCCCTGGCTTACGACCGATTCGTAATTTCGCACAGCGCCGTAGCTTTCGGCCTTCGCGTCGACCAATAAAATCGCCTTCAGCTCGTCAAATTCATTTCGGTCAAGCTTCGACAGCAACCCCTCGTTGGTCACCAAAACTGCGGATTGGGAGTGGTTCACAATGAACTGGCACTCATCGGCCGAGAGGCGCGTGCTTATTGCCACCCGTGTAATTCCCGCGCGCATGCATGCCAAGTCGATTTCAATAAAGCGGGAATCGTTTGGCAGGAATATTGTTGTTGGCCGGGTTGCGCTGCTACCGAGTGCCAGCAATGCATTGGCGAGCCGCGCGCTGCGCAGCCCGACCTCGCCATAGGTCCTCTCGCCGTGCTGGTCGATCACGAAGACGCGGTTGCGATAGGCGGCGAGACTTCGCTCGACCAGGCGTTGCGCAGTCAACATGCCAGAATCTCCTTCCCGATGCGATATCGACTACCCTGCCGGCCACTGGTCAGTACTCAGATAGAGTTGCTTTCGGCGGAGTGTAGAGCGGCGCGCAAAAGCGTCTTTATAACAGCCGGCAGCACGCCGAAGCGTGGGTCCTTCGTCAGTCCCTGGTGGTAACGGTAATAGATCTGCTGGTCGATGACTGCGAGTTTGAAACGCGCGAACACAAGATAGAAGACGATGCGCGAGACGTCGCGGCCAGTTTCTTTCGCATAGTGATCGACAAGCTCCGCCCGACTGAGGCTTCCGGGATAAGCGGAAGGGCACCAGCGAATCTGCTGCAATTCTTCAGGGTCCATCGGGTCGACCCAGTATGTGAGCGTGGTGCCAAGATCGGCGAGCGGGTCTCCGATGGTGCTCATCTCCCAATCGAGCACGCCCACGATTTTTGTGATATCGGCAGCATCCAGAACCACGTTGTCGTACTTGTAGTCGTTATGGATCAGTGTCGCCACGCCCGTTGATGGCATGGCTTCTTTCAACCACCCGGAAATGCGCTCGACCTCACGGAGTTCGTGAGTCTTCGAACCGTAGTAGCGCTCCGTCCAACCGCGTATCTGACGTTCCAGATAGCCCTGCGGCTTTCCAAGATCGCGAAGCCCGATGGCTTCGTAATCGAGGGAATGAAGTCGAACGAGGTTGCCGATGAATGATTCGCTGAGGCGGCGCGCTGTCTCCGGAGGAAAAGGGAGACCGGTGGGCGGGTCTCTGCGTATGATCACACCACGAACACGCTCCATCACGTAGAAAGGTGCGCCGATGACGGAGTGGTCGTCGCAATAAAGCAGCGCCTTGGGTGCAGGGGGATATGCAGAGTGCAGCTTCGACAGCACGCGATATTCGCGGCCCATGTCATGCGCGGTCTTGACTTTGCTGCCAAAGGGAGGTCGGCGCAACACGAACTCGCGACCGCCGAGGTGCACGAGGTAGGTCAGGTTGGAATGGCCGCTGGGGAATTGCTCGACGGTGACGGGTCCCGAACTTGCGGAGAAATATTGCAAGAGAAAAGCTTCGAGCCGGGAGACATCAAGTTCTTCGCCGGGCCGGACGGCTTGCGGGTGATTGAGAAAGTCGTACATCTTGATTTTGTGCGATCTGGATTAGGCGGACTGGCCTCCGTCGACTACCAGAGTGTGTCCGGTCACAAAGTCTGACGCATCGGAGGCGAGAAAAATAGCGGCACCTTTCAGATCATGCGGCCCGCCAAACCGGCCCAACGGTATGGATTCCAGAAAAAACTCTTTGTTTCGTTCGATGACCTTTTCCGACATGCCGGTGGGGAACCAACCCGGTGCAATCGCATTCACCTGAATGTTATGCTTGCCCCACTTGCAAGCCAGGTCTCTCGTGAAACTGATCACACCGCCTTTGCTGGCGCTGTAGCCGATGGCAGACAACTTCGAGGAACCACGCAACCCCGCAACCGAGGCCATGTTGATGATCTTTCCGCGACGCCGGGCGATCATCGTTTTGCCTGCTGCCTGCGAAAACAGAAACGTTCCGGTGAGGTTGGTCTCGATGACCTTATTCCACTGATCGAGATTCATGTCCTCGACGGGCGCACCCCAGGATGTCCCAGCGTTGTTGATCAGGATGTCAATCCGCCCAAATGTTTTAATGGCGGCGTCCACAACCTGTTGAATGCTGACGGGATCCTTGACGTCGCAGGCGAGAGCCAGAGTCTGCACGCCAAGCGCCCGCAGCTCTGTGGCGGCCTGTTCGCAACGGTCCCTTTTTCGAGCGCATAGGACGAGGTCTGCGCCCATTTCCGCCAGACCCTCCGCCATCTGCCGCCCGAGGCCCACGGATCCACCGGTGATAATTGCAACGCGCCCGGTGAGATCGAAAAGCTGTTTGACTTTCATAGTGCGACTGGGTTCGTTCACCTTTGTAATATGAATTCTTTCAAGAGTTATCGAATTCCACGTTCATCCATCCACTCATAGACACGACGAATGCCTCTCAGTTCAGCGCCCGGACCCGCTATCTCAGGGAAATCCTTCTGGTGTGACGTCAAGTCCACACGTTGGGCAGCGACCTCCGGCGAGACTCCTTGCCGGCGCAGACTCGCAACCTGATTCATCACATCTGTCAGGTAGCTCTGAAACGCCGTGATAAGACTTTTGTCGCCAAAGGGTTTCCCATGTCCAGGGAGCACCAGAGTGAAGTCCAACTTCTTAAGCTCGTCGAGTGTTGTGATCCATTCGTCGAAAAATGCATCGCCCAGGTAAGCAGGCCGACTCTCCATAAGGTCGCCGGTGCAGACGATCCGTTCTTTCGGCAGGAACACGACGGTATCTCCGCCGGTATGGCCGCGGCCGAGAAAAAGAAGTTGGATCTCACGCGGGCCTGCGTGCAGGACCATTTGTGCGGTGTATGTTACATTCGGCGGTGTCGGTTTGATTTCCTTCAGTTGGTCCGAGAGCGTTTGCGCGGCAGTGAGTTGTTTTTCTAATGACGCCTTTTGGCTCGAATCCTTCTCATCCTCAATCTGCTTCTTGAGCGACTCGATCAGCGCCGGTATTCTTGTCTTCTGCGATGTTTTGTACGGCTCGATCTCGAGAACATTAAATGTCAGCATCTTGGTGCGTACGTATTCATGAGCGATGATCTCGACTTCGGCCGGAAAGACCGAGTTTCCGTCCGTGTGATCGTAGTGAAAGTGCGTGTTCACGACATAACGAACTGGATTATCCGTGATCAACTTAAGGTCTTCCAACAGAGCTCGCGCGGTGGCCGGCGTGGAGCCGTCGTCGACGACCATCACGTTGTGATCGTTGACGATGATTGGAATGTTACTGCCCATGCCGCCCGTAGCGTAGTACACACCATCGGCAACCTTCTCGAACTTGTAGACTTTGCCCTGGACAAGTGGATAGGGTGACTGTGCTGCGGTCTGCCCGCTTTGGGCTTTCACTTCGAACGACACCGACATCGCGATCGCCAGGATCATTGCAATTGTGCGTGCTCTCAGGATCGCAAGCTGAAACAATCTGGCAGGCTTTGTATTCCAGTCCCAGAGCGCTGGCTCGGCGGAATTGTCTTTCAAGGTCGTATTCATACTGGTTCACTTCGCCTTTCTGCGCGCCATGCACTCATCTTTCGGCTATCGACGAGCCATGTGCCGCGTCTGTCCGCGCATGAAGATCGCGCAACGCTGCCAATTCCACGGCTGTGGGTGGGGGAGTGGTCTCCAAGTGTGGGAAGACTTTGAGATCCCATCCCGTCGCCGCGCGGACCTGTTCCAGGGATGCTCCAGGGTGTATACCACTCAATGTAAACTCGCCCGTTGTCGGGTCAGGAATCAGAATGCCTAGATCGGTGATCACAATCGTCGGGCCACGCCCGCGTGTCGGCCTACAGTCGGCGGCAGTATCCGCGCTTTTTGGCGCTGAGCTCTGCCCCTGTCGAAATCCGGCGGACGTTATGAAGTGCAGCTTCTCCACAAACGTCCGCTTGCTTTGTTTCAGAATAATCCACACCTCTTTTGATGCAGTTGCGATTTCAGGAGCGCCGCCGGCACCAGGAAGACGAACCTGCGGCGAAGCATATGTGCCGCCTATCATTGTTGTGTTGATGTTGCCATACTTGTCGATCTGCGCGGCTCCCAAGAATCCAACATCTACGCGCCCGCTCTGGAGCCAATAGCGAAAGAGTTCGGGTACCGAAACGATGCCATCGGCGGTTTCAGCTAGCTCCCCGTCGCCAATCGATAGTGGAAGAACGCTCGGCTTTGCCCCGATTGTTCCCGACTCATAAATCAATACGACATCCGGTGCATGGAGGTTGCGCGCGAGGTTGGCGGCAGCGCTGGGCATCCCGATTCCGACAAAGCAAACCATGCTGTTTGCCAGCCGGCGGGCGGCCGCGATGGTCATGATTTCAATCGACGTATACGCCAACTCAGGCATTGCTCACCATCGTTCCCTGCGGCAGGCTGCTTCGGAATCCCGCGAAATCCTCGGTATCGAGAATATGTTCTCGCATCCATTGCAGAAAGGTCACGCGATCGCGAGAGATTTCATCCCATGCCCTGCAAAACCCGTTGTCGCGCTGATAGTAGCCGTGTGCATAGGACGGATAAGCTCCACCGGGAACCTCGCTCACATAGGTCACGACCCACGAAGGAATTACACAGGCGTTCAAGGGCGCAGCCAGCCTGTCGACAATCTCTTCGACCGTCACGATGACTCTCTTCGAGGCGAGGACTGCTTCCTTCTGGATTCCGAGAATTCCCTGAATCAGTACATTGCCTTTGCGGTCCGCCTTCTGCGCATGGATGATGGCAACATCTGGTATAAGCGCCCGGGTTGCCGTGAGCACCTCGCCGGTGAAGGGGCAGACCACCGAACTGATCGACCGGTTGTATTTCGGAATATCCGATCCAACGTACCCCCGCAATACCGCAAAGGGTAAGCCGGAAGCGCCGGCCTGGTAGCGCGCCGCCATGTCCGCGTGACTATGTTCTTCAATTTCCAGCGGGATCGGCCAGCCGTGCTGGATGGCATCTCGAAAGCGGTGCAGCGACCCGACACCCGGATTGCCCCCCAGGAAAATACGAGTCTGGTTGCACAACCCATTCCGATCATCTGGTCGTAGATGATGTCAGGAGTCATGCGGATCAGCGTGAGATTCCTCCGCCGTTGCCGGATTATCTCGTGCCCGGCTGCGAACGGAATGAGGTGCGTGAAACCCTCCATTGCCAATGTTGAGCCGTCGCTGACCAGCGCGGTGATCGCCTCCCGTATTGTTGTGATCTCGGCCAGGAATCCACCCCTCAATAACCTCGATAATCTCAGCGATTGGCGCAGATCACACGAACCACTGCATCGAGCACGCCGCTGGCTTTTCACCTCCGCCTTCTTAAACGCCCACCAGTGCGCGCCTGATCTTCCGGGGCAGATACGTTTCTATGTCGAAGGTGCGGCTGTTCTTCTTGACGCTTTGCCTAGGCCGGCGCCGAATTCTTCGGCTTGTATTTTCGCAACTCCAGCTTGGCAATCAACGCGCGATGCACTTCGTCGGGCCCATCTGCGATGCGCAGCGTGCGGATCGTGGCAAACAGTTCGGCCAGGGGAAAATCGCTGGAAACACCAGCAGCGCCGTGCATCTGAATAGCCTGATCGATGATCTTCAAAGCAATGTTAGGAACCGCGACTTTGATTTGTGAAATCTCACTGCGGGCACCCATGGTGCCAGCTTCGTCGAGCATCCACGCGGCCTTGAGAGTTAGCAGGCGGGCTTGCTCCAACGCGGTTCGCGCGTCAGCAATGATATCTACGTTGCCACCCAGTTCTGCCAGAGGCTTGCCGAAGGCCACGCGATGCAGCGAACGGCGGCATAGGAGCTCAAGGGCAAGTTCGGCGGCCCCGAGCATGCGCATGCAGTGATGAATACGGCCGGGGCCGAGCCGGCCCTGCGCGATTTCAAAACCGCGGCCTGCCCCAGCGATGATGTGGTCGAGCGGCACCCTGACATTGGTGAAGCTAACCTCGCCGTGACCGAAGGGCACCTCATAGGAACCGAACACCGGCACCATTCGCTCGATCTTGACGCCAGGAGTCTCAAGGGGCACCAAAACCATCGAATGACGCTGATACTTGTTTGCCGAGCGATGGGTTAAGCCCATGAAAATGAGGATCCGGCAATGGGGATGGCCGACTCCGGAACTCCACCATTTCCGGCCGTTGAGTACAGCGTGGTCTCCCTCGATGAGGGCTGTAGCTTGCATGTTCGTGGCATCCGAAGAGGCCACGTCGGGTTCCGTCATGCAGAAGGCGGAACGAATTTCTCCGGCCAGCAGTGGCGTGAGCCAACGCAGCTTTTGCGCCTGCGATCCATACTTCACCAACACTTCCATGTTGCCCGTGTCGGGCGGGTTGCAGTTGAAGACCTCCGGGGCGATCAAAGAGTGGCCAGTGATTTCCGCCAGGGGAGCATATTCTACGTTGCTAAGGCCGGCACCAAACTCCCGATCGGGAAGAAATAGGTTCCACAGGCCGGCAGCCCGCGCCTTTGCCTTCAACCGCTCCATCACCGGAGGCTGGGTCCAACTGCGCCAGTCTGGAACGTTCTGCAGTTGAGCACAATACTCAGGCTCAGCCGGCAAGACGTGCTCTTGCATGAACGCCGAGAGGCGCTGAGTGTAGCTTTGGGCTCTCGGTGAGCAAGAAAAGTCCATTGGTAAGGGTTCTCCCGGCAGGCACATCCTAACGATTTCTGCAGAATTCCCCTAATGAATTCTACGAATCCTGTAATATATGCAGCGTGCATTTAAGCCAGGTCGATCTCAACCTGTTCGTTGTGCTGGAAGCCATCTATCGTGAGGGCAACATCACGCGCGCAGGACATCAACTGAACCTCACCCAGCCCGCCATCAGCCATGCGCTGAAAAGACTGCGCGATCTTCTGCAGGACCCACTGTTTGTCCGGCAAGGCGCGCACATGATGCCGACGCCGTTCACGCGGAACATGATTGACCAAGTGCTGAAGGCGCTGCAAATCTTGGAAGTGAACCTCGTCCAGACTCACAACTTCGTTCCCGGAAACACGCGGAGGAACTTTCATCTCTCGTTGTGGGAATACCTGGAGACTCTGATTCTTCCGTCCTTGATGGAGCGCCTGGCCCATGCCGCGCCAGGAATGTCGATCGCGACGTCGCGGGTCAAGCGGAGAGACCTGGAGACCGAACTCGCGAGTGGCTCGGTGGATCTGGCCATTGAGATTCCGATGACGACGAGTGATCGCATTCGGCAGAAGTGGCTCTGGAAAGAACCCTACGTAGTTCTTTCTCGGCAGGGCCATCCGGTGATAGCCGACAAACTCGACATGGAGACATACCTGGAGCAGCGTCATATTCAGGTTTCCTCCCGGCGCCGAGGTCCCAGCCTCATCGATATCGAACTGAGCCGGCGGGGCCTTCGCCGGCTGGTGGTTCTGCACAGCCAGCACACCTTCTCTGCCTGCATGGTGGTAAGTAAGACTGACATGCTGCTGACTTTGCCCGAACGGCACGCACAACTGCTAAACCGGTGCCTCAGGAATCAGGTGCATCTTTTCCCCCTCCCTGCGCCCCATTTGGAAGCCGCTCTGTACTGGCACGAGAGTGCGGAGAACGATCCGGCAAACCGCTGGCTGCGAGAGGAAATCGAGAAGATCTTGGCCCCAGTACCAGGAGCGCTGCGCAAAGCGAGTAACGAACGCCGCCGAAGCTCACAAGTGGCCTATTCTTTGATACCCCAGCCCTTGAAGGAGGGTCAGGCAGGATCATCAACATTGCATCCGCGGCGGGATGGGGCGGGTCGTCGTCGGAACTACAAGCGATCGGGTGCTACGCGAGCAGGGGGAGAGTGATTGTTTCATCGAGCATCTGGCCCGCAAGTGAGTGCCGCCCAACATCTGGCAAACAAATTTCTGTGAGCCTTACCTTGACGCCGGGCTTTAGTTGCTCGCAGCAGCGGTCCAGCCGATTTCTCGAGACTGAACGAGTCAAATACCACATTCAGTGCCGTCATACTTCATCATCAAAAGAATTCATTTGATGAATTCTGCAAATGCGAATAATCTCACGCCCGTCATCAGAATACAACACTCGAAGCGCCAGAAAATGAGGAGTCCCGCTGCGTTTGCAGTCTGTGGACTCAACGCAAGACCCTTAAAGATGTTGCAACTGATGATCGCCGAATGTAAGGAAACTGGGGACGTAGTAGACGAAACGAAGCGTAGAATTCCGGCGCCAAGAGAAGATCAGGAGAACAAAAGATGACACGTCACCGAGCAGCGAAGAAGTGTGCTATTAGCGTGCTGATATTCGCCTCAATCGTGGTGCGCGTGCTGATGCCCATTTCTATCCACGCGCAGGTCGCCGGGGCAACGCTCTCCGGCACCGTTACCGACCCTTCGGGCGCGGTAGTGCCCCAAACTCAGGTTTCCATTAAGAACATGTCAACCGGAATCATTACGACGGTCTCAACAAACGCAGACGGAGTATTCGCGGCGCCAAATCTGCTGCCAGGGGACTACGAAGTAACAGTTTCGGCCAAAGGCTTCGGGACCGAAGTGCGCAGCGGCGTCAATCTTACCGTGGGAGCGCATCGGCTGTTGAATATCAGCGTGCAGGTTGGAAAGGCTGCCCAGCGGATCGATGTGACCGGTGCAGCGGCCACCGTCGAGCTGACTTCATCCACTCTCGATGGTGTGGTGGGCGCCGCTAGCATTGAGGAGTTGCCGCTGAATGGGCGCGATTGGACTTCATTGGCAGTTCTCCAACCGGGTGTCAACAAGGTTCTCACGCAGCAGCCCAACGTGGGCAACAGCCTGGGAGGCCGCGGATATGGGCAGGAACTGGCGATCTCCGGCACACGGCCGCAACTGAATAACTATCGCATCGACGGGATCAGCGTGGTGGATTACGCAGGCGGTTCGCCGGGCAGTGCGCTGGGCGTGGCTCTGGGCGTGGATGCAATTGCAGAGTTTTCGGTGGTGACAAGCAACTCTTCCGCCGAGTACGGCCGGAGTTCCGGCGGGGTTATCAACGCGATTACCCGATCTGGAACGAACAAGATTCATGGAAGTGCATTTTGGTTTCTGCGCGACGAAGGTCTCGACGCGCGAAATTACTTCGACGGGACCATCCCACCTTTTCATCGCAACCAATTTGGCGGATCGTTGGGAGGTCCCATCCAGAAGGATAAGACCTTCTTCTTCGTCAACTACGAGGGCCTCCGTGAGGATCTAGGCACAACGAACATAAATAAAGTGCCTTCGAAGGATGCGCGCAACGGGACTTTGCATAATTCAGACGGCACGACCACCACGGTGACGGTCGACCCCCTGGTGGCGCCCTTTCTCCCGCTGTACCCGCTGCCGAATGCTGGTTTGATAGGGACAGGTAACACGGGACTGTTCGACATTGCTACAAACGCGATTCTCAAAGAGGATTACGTCACCGCGAGGATAGACCGGAAGTTTTCGGCGAAGGACAGCATTTCGGGAACGTTTTTCCGGGACAAGGCTTCCAACACAAGTCCGGACAATTATGACACTCAGCTTATTTCCAGCCCCACTAGCGGGTACCTGGTAGGGGTGGAGGAAAGTCACGTATTCAGCCCCACGTTGATGAATAGCGTGAGAGCGGGCTACCACAGGGTTACGGCATTTCCTGAACAATCTGTGAGTGCGATCAATCCACTTGCCGGGGATCCCTCCCTGGGTTCTTTTGCGGGGCGGGACGCGCCGTCCATTAGCGTGCCAGGATTGAGCGATTTCAGCGGAGGTCTCGGCGCGCTTTCCAGCCAGGCTTTCTATTGGAACTCCATTCAGGCTTACGATGATGCGTTTCTGACCAAGGGCAGACACTTGATCAAATTCGGGTTTGCCTTCGAACGGATGCAAATGAACAACCGCATCCTTCCCGACAACGGAAATTTCAAATTTGGCTCGCTACAGGACTTTCTGACCAACATGCCGAAGTCGTTCAATGGAGCTCCTCCGGCTAATGTTTCGGGGCACGGAGACCGCCAAACTCTTTATGGGGGCTATGTGCAAGATGATTGGCGGGCGCGGAATAATTTGACGCTAAACCTGGGCCTACGGTATGAAATGGTCACGGTGCCAACAGAGGTGCAAAACAAAATTTCCAACCTGGTAAGTTTTACATCCACCGCGCCAACATTGGGTTCCCCTTATTTCAATAATCCGACCAAGCGTAACTTCGAGCCGCGAGTTGGCATCGCCTGGGACCCCTTCGGCGACGGGAAGACCGCAGTCCGCGCGGCCTTCGGGATTTTCGACGTACTGCCTCTGATCTATGAATTCTCCGGTGCAATCGGCACGTCGGCTCCGTTCACGGAGAAAGTCGCAGCATCGGGTACGCCGGGTTCGTTCCCGACGGGAATAGTAGCTACCATCCTTGGTTCGGGCCCTCCATCCCCAACCACCTTGCGGTACGGCTCTATTCAGGTCAATCCGCCTCGCAATTACCTCATGCTTTGGAATCTGAACATTCAGCGTGAACTCACTCCGAGCACCACTTTTATGATCGGTTATGTGGGAAATCATGGCGTCCACATGCTAAACCGTGCGGATGACGTCAACATGGTTATTCCACAAGCCACGTCGCAAGGACTTCTCTGGCCCTTCCCGGCGGGCAGCGGGACCATACTCAATCCGGTTATTGGCGACATTCGCGGCGAGTATTGGACTGGTACATCCTTGTATGACGCTCTCGAAGTGCAATTAACGAAAAGAATGAGCCACGGCTTCCATGTGCAGGGTTCTTATACCTGGGCCAAAAACATTGACACAGGTTCGGCGAGCGTCATTGGCGACCCGTTTACGAACTCCATCACAAGTCCGCTCTGGTTCTGCAGTGCCTGCAGGCGCGGTCTGTCGGACTTCAACATAGGTCAGACCCTGACGATTAATTACGTCTGGGATCTTCCGACGCCGGAGACTTGGGGATCGGTCGCTTCCCATCTGCTGGGGGGGTGGCAGCTGAGAGGGATCGTCACCGTCGAAACAGGCGTACCGTTTACCCCCCTCATCGGAGGAGATCCGCTTGGGGAAAACAGCACAGACCCGTTCGCTTATCCGAGTCGTGTGTCCGGGCCGGGGTGCAGTTCACCGGTGAACCCAGGCAATCCTGGCAACTACGTGAAGCTCCAATGCTTTAGTGTTCCGATGGCCACCCCTTCCATTGCGGCGCTGTGTACGCCTTTCAGCGCTGTACCGGGCAGTTGCGAAAACCTTTTCGGCAATGTGGGCCGCAACTCGGTGATCGGGCCCGGACTCGCCACCTGGGATTTCTCTGTGGTTAAGAACACCCACATCAACGAGCGTTTCAACGTGCAATTTCGAGCGGAGATGTTCAATATTTTGAATAAAGCCAACTTTGGAACACCCGTTGACAATTCAACATTCTTCGACTCAGGTGGAAACCCGGTTGGTGGTGCGGGTGCGCTTGATACGACATCCACAACATCACGCCAGGTCCAGTTGGGACTGAAGCTGACATTTTGATTTTGCACTTTCCAAGTGGTATCAGATAGGAATAGAAGCATTCCAGGATTTGTCGGGGGGGGAAGCGCGATGCGAAGAGTCCTTTCGACTGCCTTGCTGGCAGTGTTGTGGGCCGGAGTTGTTCAAGCGCAAGAGACTACCGGAGCGAAGGCCGAGGAAGTTAAACAGGAAGTCCTGAAGATCGAGACCGACAAGCTTGCATACCGCTTGAATCACCAGGGCAGTATAGAGGACTGGAACAAGCGTTATGATGCTGTTGGCATCGCCGTAACCCAGCCAAACGGGGCGAGACCTACCGGTGAGGAGCACGTGGCTCATTTGAAAGACCCAAACCGGGCAAAGTTGCGAACCAACAATCAATCTGGTTATCAAGTGCGGGTCTATGACGACGGAAAGGTCGCCGTCGTGACGTTCAACGGCGAGAATACTTTTTCCACGGATGCAGAGAAAGACAAGATCACTACTCAAAAAACATTGGACACAGATGTTTGGTTCAAATTTCCTGACGGGATGTGGCGGCGCATAGTTCACGACGCCGCTCCCGCGGCGGGCGAATGTTCAGGAGGGAACGCCGGCTTTATTCAGCCGCGAAAGGAGTGAACGCAGACGGGCGAAATTCTGACCAAAGGAGAAAGACGTATGGAATACCTCATCAGCAAGCTGCTTCTGGACTTTGAAAAGGGAGTGATGACCAGGCGCCAGCTTATTCAGAGCCTTTCGCTAGCCGCAACGGCGGCCTCTGCCCTGGGTGCCACGCCGGGAGCGGCGGCCGATGGTAAAGTGGCCCAAGCCGCATCACTGAACCACCTGGGTTATCAGGTGGCGGATTACGCCAAAAGCCGCGACTGGTATGCCGATCTGTTCGGAATGAAGGTCGTGGTAGACGATGGACAAAAGGCCATGCTCGCGCTCGGCGAAACCCTCTTAGTTTTTCATACCCGAAAATCTCCCGCCACTCCGGTGATCAATCACATCTGCTTCACACTCGCCAACTGGGATGACGATAAGAGTGTCAGGGAAAAAGTGCAAGCCGAGATTAAGCGCCGCGGACAGGATCCAAAACCTTCCGAGCACAGTCTCCACATTAACGATCCGGATGGTTTTACGCTTCAGTTGGGCGGGAAGGTCCAATATTCATAAAGTCTGATATGAGTGCCATGAAGGCGCAGACGGTTTCGATAAGCGCGCGAACCCGACTCTCACGTGCTCCGCCCATCATGCGCACCGTGCAGACTTACCGGATTACGCTCTTGCCCACTTGGCGACCAGGGCCAAATGGATTCTCGGAGCGGCTGCCCGGGAAGGTAGTCTTAGAACCTGTGCGTCGCTGTAGGCTGCATTCAAGGAACTTATCCAGATTAAAGAGAGGTTTGAGATGAGACGTTGGCAGGCACTCGTTCTTGTTCCGTTGCTATTTGCTCTGGGTTACGTTTCGAATGTAAGGGGTGGTGATGACCCGGTACAGGAACTGACAAAGATCAAGGAGCAGTGGTCCCAAGCGGAGGTAAAACGTGACCTGGGTTATCTGGACCAGTTGTTTGCCAAAGACTTCGACATGTTCAACGCCCGGGGGCATTTTAATAAAGAACAGATGCTCGAATCCCTGAAAGATCCAGATCTAACGTTCACCGAACTCCACTCGGACAACATCCAGGTGCGTCTGTACGGTAATGTGGCGGTCATGACCGACCACGTGAAAGCCCGTGGTATAGCAAAGGGCAAGGAGTTCAATAGAGAATCCCGCTTCGTCCGGATTTTCGTCAGGGAACACAAAAAGTGGCAAGCTGTGCTGGCGCAATCGACTCCCATTACGTCGGATGCCGCTGCTCAGAAATAAGTGGAGACTGTTGTCGGGTTCAATTTGGAAATTCCAGCTTTCAGAGGTTAAGTCTTGAGGAATCCTTTGTTGAAAGAAGATATGGTTTACCGGCTGTTAGCGCTCTCTCTTGGGTCTGTGTTCGCGTTTGCCATCGGTGTGACTGCAAAATCGCAGGCGCAGACCGACGCGGCTTCTCCGATCACTTTGACCGTCGATCACGGGGTAATCTGCGAGTCAGAACTCGGTCCTATTCAACAGGCTTTTGCGGATGCAGGTCTCCGGTCCGATTACGGCGGACGCCACCTGGAATCGCCTACCCAAATGGCAATCCTTGGTTTTGAAGATTATTCGTACCTTGGGTTGGATACGCCAGTAACATCACCGGCGCCACAAGGAGTTGAGTTGGGCAAGTTTATGGACGGGAACGCCGGCCCCTGCGCGTGGGTGGTAAACGTGACAGATATTGGGCGGGAAGTAGAGCGAGTCGCCGGTTTGGGAGTAAAGGTGGAGGCTCCTAATTTCTTGAGCAGGAAGAAGCCCGACGGGACCTTGTCCAAATGGAAAAAAGCAAAGCTGGGAGAGGAAACCCCAGGAGCTACGCTACCATTATTACTCCAAGATATTACGCCACGAAGTTACCGGGTAGAGCCGTCGGCCAGCACGAAAGGGACAAATGTAACCGGCGTTACTGTCGTTGTCCTCGGTGTGAGGGACCTGGACGCTGGCATCGCTCTGTTCCGGCGCGTCTACCACTGGCCAGCACCTATTGTGGAACAGCATCCTGACTTTGGAGCGAAGCTGGCATACTTCGAGGGAACCCCGGTTATCCTGGCCGTTCCTTTGGCACAGAATTCGTGGTTGTCCGAGCGACTGGCTCGCTTCGGCCAGAGTCCGATTGCGTTCCTTCTCGGCACTAGCAATTTCAAGGCGACTTCGGCGCGTTTTTCCTTCCCTAACACCACGCAGTGGTTTAATCGGAAGGTCAGCTGGTTTGACCCGGACAAACTACATGGTGTGAGGTTGGGAGTGATAGACCAATAGGCTGAATCGAAGTAATGGCTGCCTCTCGCGGCCAAACTTTCGAAAAAAGGAGGTCGATTGTCGCAAATCATGTGGACGAGCAGCCCTCAGGACCAGAAATGAAGTCGCACATCTACATCGCAGGCATCTCGATGACGCGCCTTGGGAAGTTTTGTAACCTGTCGGTCAAGGACCTGGTGCGCGAGGCGGTGACTGGGGCAATTGCAGATGCCGGTTGCGTTCTTGATGATATCGAGGCTGCCTGGTTCTCGAATACCCGCCAGGGCATCATGGAAGGGCAGAACGTCATCCGCGGCCAATGTGCTTTGCGGGCCATGGGATTTCAAGGCATACCAATTACAAATGTCGAGAATGCTTGTGCCAGTTCCAGTTCAGCGCTTCGGGAAGCCTATGCGAATTTGAAGGCTGGGCTGTGCGACGTGGCTCTAGTCGTGGGCGCCGATAAGATGTATTTCCCGGACAAGCGCGAGCAGATGTTCCAGGCCTTTCTGGGCGGGATGGACGTCCATGAGACCGAGGCCACGCAGAAATGGATTCGCGAGATTGTGACGGGATTGGATACGGAAAAGGCTTCACAGCAAGGTATCTCGGTTCACAGCATTTTCATGGATGTGTACGCTGCGGTCGCTCAACTCCACATGCGGCTTTACGGGACGACTCGGCGGCAGATCGCCGCCGCCGCTGCCAAGAATCATTGTCATTCGACGCAGAATCCGCTATCGCAATATCAGCAGGCCATGTCGGTGGACGAGGTACTGGGAGATATCCCTATTTCCTGGCCTCTGACGAGGTCGATGTGTGCGCCGATTAGCGATGGCGCCGCGGCTGCCGTTTTGTACAACGAGCGAGGGCGGAACAGATTCGGGGGCTCGCGTGCCGCGCGCGTTGAAGCCGTTGCGCTCGTCAGCGGTCTTGACCGAAAGCCTGAGGATTTCGATAGGCATATCGGCCGACGCGCGGCGGTGCAGGCATACGAACAGGCGGGGGTCGGCCCCGATGAAATAGACGTTGCTGAGGTGCATGACGCCTGCTCCTTTGCCGAGATTCTGCAGATCGAGAATATGGGGTTTTGCAAGCGAGGCGAAGGCGGACCAACGACTGAAAGGGGTGAAACAGCGCTGGGCGGTCGTATACCTGTCAATCCGTCGGGCGGATTGGTCTCGAAAGGCCATCCGGTGGCGGCGACCGGACTCATTCAACTGTACGAACTCGTTACCCAGCTTCGCGGCGAGGCTGGGTCCCGGCAGGTCGATCAGGCTCAAGTTGCCCTCGCGGAAAACGGCGGAGGATTCTGGGGGGGAGAGGAGGCCGCGACGACGGTGACGATCCTTGTCGGCCCAGACCGCTAACGCGGTTTGCCGAGAGGGATCCTCCTAATATCTGGTGTCTGCCGTAGTTAACCCGCAGTGCCAATCGTTCGCTGGTCAAATATGTTTTTACCCAAAAGCCGGAGACAACCGAGTGCCTGATCTTCGCTCACACGCGATCGCGCCATCTTCCGCTGAGTTTGGCAACCGTACGCGGCGTCGAATCGCCGTTCGGCTGCTTCCATTTCTTTTCGTCCTTTACATCTTTAATTATCTTGACCGCACCAGCGTAGCGTATGCCGCGATCGGGATGTCTCGCGACTTGGGATTCAGCGCCCGCGTATTTGGGTTGGGGGCGGGCGTTTTCTTCGTGAGCTATGTGGCTTTGCAGATGCCCGGCGCCTTGCTGGTCGAGCGCTGGAGCGCCCGCCGGATGATTTCTGCCACCATGATCGCCTGGGGATCGGTGACGGCACTGACAGGACTGGCACACACTCCAGTTCAACTTTACGTGGCACGCTTTGCATTAGGCGCCGCGGAGGCGGCCTTTTTCCCGGGGATCATCATCTATCTCAGCCACTGGTTCATTCGTGAGGACCGCGCCAAGGCGACCAGCGACTTCATGGCTGCAATTCCCCTCTCATTCGTCATTGGATCGCCAATCGCGGGATGGATTCTCAGCCACAAATGGTTCGCGGTTGAAGGCTGGCGGTGGCTGTTCATCCTAGAGGGGATGCCGGCCATCCTGCTGGGCGCCGTTGCGTTCTTCTACCTCGCGGACTGGCCGCGCGAAGCGAGCTGGCTTGCTCCCGCGCAGCAGCAATGGATTGGCGAGAGACTCAGCACGGAAGAACCTCATAGTGCGAAAGCGATTTCAATAAGGCAGGTCCTCGGGTCCCGCACGATCTTATTGCTGGCCGCAGTGACCTTTCTCAATTATTTTGAAAGTTACAGCTTCTTTTTCTGGTTCCCGACCATGCTGAAACGCCAGTCTGGATTGTCGGATTTCAATGTCGGACTGCTCGGTGCGGTGCCATACCTGGCACTTTTCATCGGAATGCAGGTCAACGGATTGCTTTCCGACAGGAGCCGCGAAAGACACTGGCACTCGGCTGTCCCACTTTTTATAGCGACAGCCGGGTTTCTGGGACTGATCACTCAACCTCGGTCAATTCCGCTCTCGCTCTCACTCTTGTTTTTCACCATGGCTTGCATGGGTTCTGCCTACCTCCCGGTCTTTTGGGCGATCCCCAGCGAAATTCTGAGCAAGTCAACCGCCGCGGCGGCAATTGGCATGATCAATGCGGTTGGCAGCGTCGCGGGCTTTGCGAGCCCTTACCTGTTTGGTTACCTGAACACTCGGACAAGGTCATTTTCGGCCGGTCTGTGCGTACTAATGGTTTCTGCTCTTGCCGGAGGGTTGCTGATACTGTTTACTCCGAGGAGGGCTTAGGATTACCCGTTTGGAGAGTCGATTCATCGCCAACAACCCCGGAACGTCGTGAGACCCAGGTGCATTTGGATGGTTTCCAGGAGCAGGTCCTTATCGCCTCCTTCGATACCGATCGTCTGAATCTGCGCAAACTCGCCATCGTTATATTCAACTTCTCCCTGCACCCGCGTCTAAGAAACAATTCGTGTCTTTTCCATAAAGGGCTCTCCTCTGGGTGTTGTCACGGTTCAGCTCCTGTTCGGTTGTAACGACACACCATCTCGTCGAACCTAGCTTTGCGACAATCCTGCTCGTGACACGCCCGCTCGGGCCAGTGCCCGTGAGCGGTGAAGAAAACAAGTTCTTGCTTGGTGCGTCCCCAGAAGAACCGCAAATTCTCTTCCCAGAGCTGCATGAGGCGCTTCCGGTCCAAGCCTTCCAGTTCGCTCTTTCCCCTTGGCAAACGCTCGGGTAGTGGATCTGGTAATCGCCCGAGACATGCATACTCTGGGGAGAGTTCAATCGCCTTCAGTCGCCGTTGACGGCTCTTCATGAGGTGGTTCCTTCGCCGGCCTGAAGTCAAACGCTTCATACAACGGTTGCATAACTCACTCTGTTGAGACCCGACCCTTCTCCGCGGTAGTGGGTCAATTTTGCGCGGATAGCAAGCAAGCAGATGACCACTAAGGGAACGAAGTATCACGAAGGCCTTGTTTCATGGTTTTCCTTCGTGTTCCTTAGTGTCCTTCGTGGTTAGGTTTTCTCAAACTGACCCACTACCTTCTCTGCAAGTCGCTTTTCACCATCTCGCCTTTCTGCTACTGTTTTGAGTTCGCCAGACGGCGATTAAGACGGGCGGGGAAAGGACAACCGCGTGATTGTTGGAGTTCCGAAGGAAACCTATCCGGGAGAGCGGAGAGTTGCGCTGGTTCCCGCGGTTATCCCCACCCTTGCCAAGGCTGGACTCGAAGTAGTTGTGGAGTCGGGTGCTGGTGAAGGCGCGGGTTATTCTGACTCAGCCTATGTGGAGAAAGGCGGCAAGATTCTTCCCGATCGCGCAGCTGTGTTTGGCGCCGCGGACATTATTGTGCAAGTGCTTTGCTACGGTTCGAATGATGTAACCGGCAAGGCTGATCTTCCTCTGCTGCGGCGCGATCAATTGCTGATCGGGTTTCTGCGGCCGTTTGGTTCTGCCGAAGTAGTGCAGCAAATTGCTGCCGCCGGGGTCACCTCATTCTCTGTCGAACTGGTGCCGCGGACTACACGCGCGCAAAGCATGGATGCGCTCTCCTCCATGGGGACGATCTGCGGCTACAAAGCGGTGCTGCTGGCGGCGGAGACCTCCATTCGAATTTTTCCCATGATGACGACGGCCGCGGGCACTATCACGCCGGCTCGGGTATTCGTGATTGGCGCGGGGGTAGCGGGACTGCAAGCCATCTCGACGGCACGCAGGCTGGGTGCGGTCGCGTCCGCGTATGACATGCGGGCGGCTTCCAAAGAACAAGTGCAGAGCCTCGGCGGCCGCTTCGTGGAGTTGCCGATCGAAGCGCAGAACGCGCAGGACGCGCGCGGCTACGGCACGGCGCAGGACGAAACCTTCTACGCCCGGCAGCGTGAACTCCTGACCCGCGTGGTTGCGGAAAGTGATGTGGTCATTACCGCCGCCGTGATTCCCGGTAAGAAGTCGCCAGTGCTGATCACCGCAGACATGGTCAAAGGAATGGCGCCCGGCTCGGTGATCGTCGATCTTGCCTCGGAACGCGGCGGCAACTGCGAACTTACCCGCACCGGGGAAACTGTGAAAGCGTACGGCGTCTCGATTATCGGGGCCATCAATCTGGCCAGTAGTGTCCCCTACCATGCCAGCCAGATGTACGCGCGTAACGTCGCGACGTTTCTGGCCTACCTGGTGAAAGAAGGCAAGCCGCAGCTCAACCTGCAGGATGAGATCATCCGCGAGACCATGGTCACGCGCGGGGGCGAAGTCGTGAACACGAGAGTGCGGGAGTTCTTCAAGCTGCCGGCGCTGGTCCCGGCAGGATAAATTTCAGAACTGGACTGGAGAAATACATTGGGCGACAAGCTAATCGATTCGCTGTTCATCTTCATGCTGGCCTGCTTCATCGGCTTCGAAGTCATCCGCCACGTTTCGCCCTTGCTACACACTCCGCTGATGTCGCTGACCAACGCACTCGACGCGATTGCCGTTGTGGGAGCGATTGTGTTGGTGGGTGAGCGCAAGAGTACGTTCGCGACCGTGCTGGGCACGATCGCAATCGTCGCTGCCACCAGCAATGTTGTGGGCGGATTCTTTATCACGGACCGCATGCTCAAGATGTTCAAGAGCAGCCGTCCGAGCAAGTAAACAACTGAGCGAAATCAATTTGCGTAAGCCTTGTTGAGCAAATCATGAACGAGTTTGCCGGAAGCCAGTACGTCATCGAAGCAATCTACCTGATCGCAAGCGCCTTGTTCATCCTGTCGCTGAAGTGGATGAGTTCTCCCACCACTGCACGCCATGGGATTTTGGCAGGTGAAATCGGCATGGTGCTCGCCATTGCCGGCACTCTACTGCACCACGGCATCGTCGACTATAAGTGGATTGCTGTCGGGTTGGTGCTGGGCAGCGGCATTGGCATTCCGCTCGGCATGGTGCACATGACCGCCGTTCCACAGCGGACCGCGCTCAGCCACGCCTTCGGCGCTCTGTGCGTTACGTTGGTCGGCACTGCAGAATTTTATCTGGGAACGCAGAGCAGTTCGAAGTTCGGGATGTCAGTGCTCTCGATGGAAGTGATTCTCGGAGGGCTCACGTTCACCGGCAGCTTGATGGCGGCGGGAAAGTTGCAGGAAATCCTGCCCCAGCGCCCCATCACTTATAAGGGACAGAACCTCGTCAACTTCCTGCTGCTCGCCGTCGCCATCGGCAGCGCGGTTTACCTGGTGCTGCATCCGGAAGCGAAACTATTGTTCCCTTTGATCGTCGGCATTTCGGTGATCTTCGGCATTCTCCTGATCATCCCCATCGGCGGCGCTGACATGCCGACCGTCATCTCGCTGCTGAACGGCTATGCCGGGCTGTCGGCGGCGGCTATGGGATTCGTGCTCCACAACAAGCTGCTGATCATCGCGGGTGCGCTTGACGGTTCTTCCGGTCTGATTCTTTCGGTCATCATGTCGAAGGCGATGAACCGGTCGTTCTCCAACGTCCTGTTTGGAGCCTTCGGGCAGGTGCAGGCCGCGGCCCCCGGCGGGCAGGAGGCCAGGCCGGTACACAGCGCCACGGCTGAGGAAGCGGCTGCGATTCTCTCTGCCGCGAATAAAGTAGTGATCGTCCCAGGTTACGGCATGGCGGTCGCGCAGGCGCAGCACAAGGTTCGCGAACTCTATGACATTCTCAGCAAGAAGGGAGTCGAGGTTCGCTTCGCCATCCATCCCGTCGCGGGACGCATGCCCGGCCACATGAACGTACTGCTCGCCGAAGCGGATATTCCCTACGACCGGCTCATCGAGATGGATGAGATCAACGGTGACTTCCCGCAGACCGATGTCGCCCTGGTGATCGGCGCCAACGACGTCACTAACCCGTCCGCGCGCACTGACCACTCCAGCCCCATCTTCGGCATGCCCATCCTCGATGTCGACAAAGCTCACACCGTGATGGTGATCAAACGCAGCATGAGTCCGGGATTTGCCGGCATCGACAATCCTCTGTATTACCTCGACAATACCCTGATGCTCTTCGGCGACGCCAAACAGTTCGTGGGCGCGATTGTGCGCGAACTCAGCGGCGGACATTGAAAGCGGTGCTTTCGTTCAACCTTCGGAGTAAACTTGCAACGTGGGGAGGGTGATATCCAATGGCCTCGCCGAACAGCGTGATTACGAGGGACCCAGATGTGCTTGGCGGCACGCCCGTCTTTCGAGGGACTCGTGTTCCTTTTCAGGCACTGCTCGACTACCTCGAGGGCGGGCAGACTTTGGATGAGTTCCTTGACGACTTTCCCACGGTGACCCGCGAAGCAGCGGTCCACGCCCTTGAGCACGCCAAATCGCTCGTCTTCAGCGAATTGTGATGAAGCTGCCGCTTGACGAATGCGTTCCCCGAAAACGGAAAAATCATCTGCCCGGCGTGGAGTGTCAAACCGTGCCCGAAGCGGGTTTTGCCGGCAAGAAGAATGGAGAGTTGTTGTCCTTAGCGGAGCGGGCAGGCTTTCAAGTGTTCCTCACGGTCGACCGGGGCATTGAGTACGAGCAAAATCTTCGGCATCGAACAATCGGGGTGGTCGTGATTCATTCCAAATCAAGCCGGCTCGATGACCTACTTCCTCACACAGCGGAGATTCTCAAAGTGGTCGGCCTCATCCGGAGCGGCCAGCTTGTGAAAGTGGGCTAGTCCGCAGGGGCCAATTATCCAGCTCAACGCGGTAACTCAGTGAGGTCGCACTTCCTCCTGCTCCTCACTCGGTGACAACTTCCGCCCGTTACTGACGTAACCTTGGGGGCGAGTTATCCGGAAACCCCCACGCGATTCCTCATGAATAATGGGTATTCGGGATGGCGGTGTCGTGTCCAACGGGGCGGTATGACCAACCTCTTCAATTACCTCCAGATTACGGAGCCATAGCGGAAGCAGTATGTCTACTGGAACGCGGAAGGCAGAGAATACGGCTCAAGAATTGCCCCAGGCCCTGGCGCAGCTCGACGAACAGATTCTGGCCATGGTCATGGCGCATGCCACGCTGCCAAGAATTCTGGACACCCTGTGCCGGAACATTGAGAAGCATTACCGGGGCCTATTGTGCTCCGTTCTGCTCCTGGATCCTGATAGCACGACTCTGCGGCATGGCGCTGCCCCTTCGCTACCTAAGGAATACAGTCAAGCTGTCGATGGCTTGAGGGTCGGCGCTAGCGCGGGATCTTGCGGCACAGCTGTTCATAGACGACAGCAGGTCATCGTTTCCGATATTGCGACCGACCCCTTGTGGGCAGATTACCGCCATCTTGCGCTGCCGCATGGTCTGCGGGCCTGCTGGTCGACGCCGATTGCTTCACAGGATGGCGGCATCCTGGGAACTTTCGCGGTCTACTATCGCGAGCCGCGCGCTCCCGATGAAGAACATCTCCAAGTGATTGCTCATGCCACCCATCTGGCCGCCATCGCGATGGAATGGGATCGGGACAAGGCGGAGCTTACCGCCGCCGAAAACCGCTATCGCACCCTGGTCGAGCGCCTGCCTGCGGTCACCTATGTCGCGGAACTGGGCGCCAGCGGTCCCTGGCACTACGTAAGCCCGCAGATAGAATCGATGCTCGGGTTTTCGCCTCACGAGTGGATTGCTGATTCCTCAAACTGGATCAACCGCATCCATCCTGAAGACCGCGAGAGTGTGCTAGCAGTCGAAGAGCACTTCCAGAAGCACCGCGATCTGTTTCAGTCGGAATACCGCATGTTCGCGCGCGATGGCAGGGTGCTGTGGTTCCGTGACGAGGCTGTCATGTTGCCCACCGCAGAGGGCCAGCCCGGCCTGATGCAAGGCGTCATGTATGACATCACGGAGCGCAAGCGGCTGGAAGATCAACTCCGTCATTCGCAGAAGATGGAAGCTGTGGGGCTGTTGGCGGGAGGTGTGGCCCACGACTTCAACAACCTGCTCATGCTCATTCAGGCCCACAACGAGCGACTACGCGCCGGGTTGGCTCCGGGCGCGCCAGCCCAAAAAGAATCCCTGGGGATCGAACATGCGGTGAGCCGGGCGGCGAGCCTTACCGCCCGCTTGCTGGCCTTCAGCCGCAAGCAGGTCCTTCAACCTCGAGTCATGGACCTCAACGAAGTGCTGACCGGGGTGGCAAGAATGCTGGAACGCCTGATCGAAAAAAACATTGCTCTGCGCGTGGCCCCGGCTCCGCAGCTTTGGCCGGTTAAGGCCGATCCCGGACAGGTGGAGCAACTCATCATGAACCTTGCAGTCAACGCCCGCGATGCGATGCCGCAGGGGGGACAACTGCTCATTGAAACCAGGAACGCGGAGATCGGTGGCACTCATCCCCGGCTTCGTGACGGAGTGCGGCCGGGCCGATACGTGATCCTTGTGGTCAGCGATAACGGCATCGGAATGGACAGTGAAACCCAGGCCCACATGTTTGAGCCCTTCTTCACCACCAAGGAACCTGGCAAAGGCACCGGGCTGGGCTTGGCCATTGTGTACGGAGTAGTCAGGCAGATCGGCGGATGGACCCATGTCGATAGCAAGCCCGGGCATGGCACGACGTTTGAGATATATCTTCCGCGGGCCGAAGAGACGAAAACCCCGGCACCCGTCGACAAGATACTGGATCTCGCCACCGTACCCAAGGGTACAGAGACCATTCTTCTGGTTGAAGACGAAGTGGGCATTCGTGAGCTGGCTTTCGATTTTCTTCAGGGCCGGGGTTACATGGTGCTCACGGCGATGGACGGCAACGACGCTCTGCGCATTGCTGAAGGGCATGAAGATCTTATCCATCTGCTCGTCACCGATATCGTCATGCCCAACATCGGCGGCAAGGAACTGGCGCAGCGCCTGCGGCAGGTGCGTCCGCAGATCAAAGTGCTGTTGATGTCCGGGTATCCGGACCACCCCGCATTGGCCGACGCGGATATCGGCGCGCAAACCACCGTGCTGCAAAAGCCCTTCTCTTTGGATATGCTGGCGCACAAGGTGCGCGGGTTGCTTGACCAGGAATAGGGTGCCTTCTCAACGACGCTGAACCGGCCACGGACGCGAGCGGATTGACTCGGCTTCCTCTTGATGATATCATGATATCATTCGTTAAAAGGAGCTTCCTGTGGCCCAGTTAGTGGTTCGAAACGTCGAAAACAGCGTAAAAGAACGCCTACAGCGCCGCGCCCGGCGCAATGGGCGCAGCATGGAAGAGGAAGTTCGCGACATTCTGCGTGCCGCTGTTCATAAGGAGGAAAGCACTCCTGCGGGCGGGTTGGGGACGGAACTTGCGGCGCTCTTTCCCAAGAGCGGGCCGGATTTTGTGGTCGAAGAATTCCGTGGGGATGATCTCGAACCTCCCAACTTCGACGAATGATCATCCTCGATAGTAACGTTCTCTCCGAACTGATGCGTCCTAAGCCAGAGGCGAGAGTGATTGCGTGGCTTGACCGCCAGCCCCAGACTTCAATTTGGACGACATCAGTCGCAGTCCTTGAAATTCGCTTCGGATTGCAGGTCATGCCGACCGGGAGACGGCGCGCTATCTACACTCAGGGCTTCGAGGGATTGCTGGATGGAATTGACCATCGTATCGCTCCTTTTGACACTGAAGCCGCACAACAAGCGAGCGCACTGATGGCTTCGCGAAAAATTCGGGGCCGTCCTCGCGAATTGCGCGACACGATGATCGCCGGAATTGTTCTCGCCCGCCATGCCACACTGGCGACGCGGAATATTTCGCACTTCGATGATGTCTCAGCGACCCTGGTTGATCCGTGGACCGCCTGATGACCGCAACGCAGACGTCGCCGTGATATTCTGTTAACTCCAGCTGCGTACCGTTTTGGCGGAAATTCCCCGCAGTTTCAGAAGAACGCTTCCTGAAGAATTCCCAGTAGAAGCGCAGAAGAAGAGAAACCAGAAACCATGCTTTCAGTCAGTAATGTTTCCATGCGCTACGGCGCCAAAATTCTGTTTGATGAAGTCTCGACGGCATTCACGCCGGGCAAGCGCTATGGCCTCACCGGGCCTAACGGCTCTGGCAAATCTACGTTTATGAAGCTGCTCAGCGGTGAACTGGAGCCGCAAAAGGGGACGGTGGTGCGTCCGCGCAAACTCGGCGTCTTGAGCCAGGACCAGTTTGCCTTCGACGCCTTTACCGCGGTCGATACCGTCATCATGGGCAACAAACGCCTGTGGGCGGCCATGCAGGAGCGTGACGCAATTTACGCCAGGCATGAGATGACCGATGAAGACGGCATGAAGCTCGGTGAACTGGAAGGCATTGTCGGCGAAGAAGACGGCTACACGGCGGAGAGCGATGCTGCCATTCTGCTCGATGGCCTGGATATTCCAGAGGAACTTCACAGCCGCAAGATGAGCGAACTGCAGGGTGGACAGAAAGTCCGCGTGCTGCTGGCGCAAGCGCTGTTCGGGCACCCCCAAGCGCTGCTGCTGGATGAGCCTACCAACAACCTGGACTTGGATTCGATCCACTGGCTCCAGGGATTTCTAAATGTCTACGACGGTGTCGTGATCGCAATCTCGCACGACCGCCACTTCCTCAACAGTATTTGCACGCACATTGCGGACATCGATTACGAGACCATCATCACCTACACCGGATCGTATGACGAGATGGTGTTGGCCAAGACGCAGGTGCGGTCGCAGATTGAATCGCAGAACGCGCAACGCGAAAAGAAGATCTCCCAGTTGAACGAATTCATCGCGCGCTTCTCCGCCGGCACGCGTTCGAGCCAGGTACAGTCGCGGCGCAAGGAAGTGGAGCGCCTTCAGGTGACGGAGCTGGCCAAGTCAAACATCGCGCGGCCTTACATCAAGTTTGAGCAGAAGCGGCCTTCAGGTAAGCACATTCTCGAAGTCGAGCACCTGGGCAAAGCTTACGGCGACAAGCAGGTCATCCGCGACTTTACGGCCAGCATCACGCGCGGCGAAAGAATCGCGTTGATGGGGCGCAACGGGGCAGGGAAGACTACGCTGGTGAATGCGCTGCTGGCGAATTCACCGACCACGCCGGAAGCTGAGTTGCGCAAGACCAGCGGCTACGACGGCCCCTTTGTGGACGCAGGGAAAGTAATCTGGGGGCACGAAGCATCGATCGGATATTTTGCTCAGGACCATCGCAGCCTGATTGAAGGCGGCACCACGGTGCTGGAATGGTTGCATCAGTGGAATCCGGCGGCGGTCAGCGAAGAAATTCGTGGGCTGCTGGGGCAGATGCTTTTTCAGCGCGACGAAGCCACGAAATCCACCAGCGTTCTTTCCGGCGGCGAGGCCGCGCGTCTTCTCTTCTGCAAGCTCATGCTGCAGAAACCGAACGTGCTGGTGCTCGATGAGCCGACAAACCATTTGGATCTTGAGGCCATCAACGCGCTCAACATCTCACTACAGCGCTATCAGGGGACGGTGTTCCTGGTCAGCCACGATCACGACTTGATCGACGAAGTCGCCACGCGCATCTGGCATTTCGAAAGTGACTACAAGATCACAGACTTCAAGGGAACGTACGAGGAGTATCAGGCGGCCGTGACGGTGTAGGCGAAAGCAGGATTCCTCGCTTCGCTCGGAATGACAAGACTCGTGGGGTCGGACAATTGCACCATTTCCGCTGCATGTAAATCATTCAGGTTCTCCCCGGATTTCCACAGCGTTTGCAGTTGCGTTTACAGCCGTAAGTTGCGGATAATGAACCGTAACGTTCTTGCGCGTGGAACCAGCGCGAGAGTTTGCGCATAGTCGTGTACAGTCGAGCTGATTTACTCAGGATTCTTCGCCTCACGCCGCGCCAGTTGGCCAACTGGGAGCGCGCCGGGCTGATTGTGGCTTCTCCCGCCTACTCTTTTTCCGACCTGCTGAAAGTGAAGAAGGTCCGCGACCTGTGCGCGATGCGGGTGCGGCCCGCGGTAATCCGGCAATCGCTTGAGGCGATGCAGCAGCAAGCCTCGGGCATGGGAAATCCTCTGGTCGATGCCGGAGTCTCCTCCACCAACAAGCACCGCGTCGCTTTCCGTCACGAAGGCAGGCTGCTGGAGCCGATCGCGGGACAGTTCGTGATGGACTTCGCCGCGCGTGAGAAAGTTGTGACCAGCACCCCGATTCCCACCTCTGAGCCCGGCGCACAGGAGGACGAAGCTGCGTCCTGGTTTGCCCGCGGCATCGCGCTCGAAGAGGATCCGGCCACGCAGACCGAAGCTCTCGCGGCATACCAGAAAGTGCTCGAGTTCGAGTCCAGCCACGCGGCCGCCCACATCAATCTGGGCACGCTCTACTACAACCGCCAGGATTTTACCTTGGCTGAAAGACACTACCGCGCCGCCTTGCAGGCCGATCCTCGCTACGCGCTCGCGTATTTCGACCTAGGCAACGTACTGGACGAAACCGGCCGCGTGCAGGAAGCCATTCAGACCTACAAGATGGCGATCCAACTCGCTCCCACCTACGCCGACGCGCACTACAACCTCGCCCTCGCCTTCGAAAAAACCCGCGAGCCACGCAAGGCGCTGAAACACTGGCAGGCTTACATCAAGCTCGATACCACGGGGCCTTGGTCCGTGCACGCGCGTAATCAGATTCAGCGGATTCTGCAGGCGGACACGCTGAAGCTGGTACATTCGCGGCGCAGCTAACGTACCCCTGCAGCTAGAATGAAGGAATGCGAGTCAAGCTTTTTCCAGTTGGTAGATGCACATGCTAGGCTTCGCTACGGCTGTTTTCTTGCGGAGTTTTTCACTGCCCGCGGCGACCCAACCTCGTTTCATCTTTGTTTCAGATCGTCGGCTCAGCAATCCAGTGCACCGAACGCGTCAAATCCTGCTGCGGCGAACTACGTCACCGTCGCAGGTTCTGTCGTGGAAGCTGACGGAGGGGCGGGGCATTTGAGTGAAGAACTCGTCGACTTACTCCACGACAAACTGGGATAGCCCATTGATATCCTGGCGCAGGCGAAAACCCTCAGATTCACTCCGTTCGCGTGGGTGCTAAAATCAACGGTTCGCCATTCTCCACTTTGAAGGTATCCTCATGTCCGAGATCACCCTACAATCCGCACCTCCCACGCCCCTGACCACTCTCACTGAAGACGAAATTCTCTTCCGTGACAACATCCGCCAGTTTGCAGACGAGAGAATCCGTCCGCACGTGAAGGAGATGGACGAGAAAGGCATCTTCGAGAAGAGTCTCATCCAGGAATTCTTCCAGCTCGGCCTGATGGGGATCGAAATCCCGGAGCAATACGGCGGAGGCGGCGCCAAGTTCTTCGAAGCGATCCTGGCTGTGGAGGAACTGTCGCGAGTTGACGCATCCGCGGGCGTAGTGGTGGACGTGCAAAATACTCTGGTAAACAATGCCTTGCTGCGATGGGGCAACGCCGAGCAGAAAAAGCGCTATCTGCCCAAGATGGCCGCCGACACTTGCGGCGCCTATGCGTTGAGCGAAGCCAGTTCCGGGTCTGATGCTTTTGGCTTGCAGACCCGCGCCGAACTCAAGGGCAGCGACTACGTACTCAACGGCCGCAAGCTCTGGATCACCAACGCCAAAGAAGCAGGGCTGTTCGTCCTATTCGCCACGCTTGATCCCGCCGCCGGATACAAAGGCATCACCGCCTTCCTGATCGAAAAAGATTTTCCGGGATTCAGTGTGGGGAAGAAGGAAGACAAGCTAGGCATTCGCGCCTCCTCAACCTGCGAACTCATCCTCGAAGATTGCAAAGTCCCCAGGGAAAACGTCATCGGCGAGCCGGGCAAAGGCTACAAGATTGCGATTGAAACGCTGAACGAAGGCCGCATCGGCATCGGCGCGCAGATGATCGGCTTGGCGCGCGGGGCCTGGGAATTTGCCGCGAAGTATGCGGTCGAGCGCAAGCAATTCGGCAAGGCCATTGCCGAGTTCCAGGGCATCCAATTTCAGATTGCGCAGATGGCGACCGAGATCGAAGCGGCGCGCCTGATGGTCTACAACGCCGCCCGCATGAAGGATGCGGGCATGAACTTCGTGAAGGAAGCGGCGATGACCAAGCTCTTCGCCTCGCAGGTGGCCGAGCGCGTGACTTCGCTAGCGGTCGAGATTTACGGCGGCTACGGCTTCACCAAAGACTATCCCGTCGAGAAATACTGGCGTGACGCCAAGATCGGCAAGATCTACGAAGGCACGTCCAACATGCAACTGGCAACCATCGCCAAACTCCTGCTGGGGAAGTAAGAACATGAAAAGATTGCTGGGAATCGCACTCGCGTGCATCGCCATCTTGCCGTTTCAGGCCGCCGCGCAGCAGCCCGCGGCAAAGGCCATAACATTCCAGGCCGTTCCCGAACTCCCATATCGTGTCGTGACGAGCTTCTTTAAGTTTCCCAAAGGGTTTGTCGCCGGCGAGGCCTCGGCGGTCGCGGTAAATTCCAAGGGCCACATCTTCCTATTTCACCGAGCCAAGCCCATGCTCGCCGAATATGACGCGAAGGGTAACTTTATCCAAAGCATCGGCGACGGACTCTTCACCCACCCGCACGGCTTGCGCATCGACGCCGACGACAATCTCTGGACGACCGACGACGGAAGCCACCTCGTGCTCAAACTCGACTCGTCAGGCAATGTCTTGATGGTCCTGGGAAGGCTCAATACTGGCGCAGAGGCAAGTTGGCTGTTCAACAAGCCCGCCGACGTTGCTTTCGCCAAGAATGGCGACATTTACATCGCGGATGGCTACGGTAATTCCCGCATCGTGAAGTTTGATCGTGATGGCAACTACATCAAGGCCTGGGGGAAATACGGGACCGGCATCGGCGAATTCAATTTGCCGCACACGGTCGCCGTCGACAATCAAAGCCGCGTCTATGTTGGCGACCGCGAGAATCAGCGTATCCAGATCTTCGACTCAGACGGCAAATTCATCCAGCAATGGACCGATGTCGGCTACCCCTACGGTCTGGTGATTACGCCGGACCAGCACATCTGGATGGTGGACGGCGGCTACGACCGCATCGTTGAACTGGATCAGAACGGCAAGATACTCGGCGCGTTTGGCGAGCCCGGGCGTAAGCCCGGGCAACTAGCGTGGCCCCACTTCATGGCCATCGGACCGGATCAAACCATCTACGTGGCGGAAGTGCTGAACTGGCGTTTCCAGGTCTTCGGCCGCACTGCGCCGACCGGTAGCATGACCAAATACATTCCATCGGTAAGAATGTTTTGGGGTTCAGTACCGAGCGTTGGATGGACTTCCCAGCAGACGGCCATTCCTTTCAAGTAGACCTCGACCACGACCAAGCTGGCCCGTGGGATCTCCCTTATCGAGATTTCGGTCTGGAAAGCCTTGCCCAGCCTACGCCAGCGCAACGTGTCCGTGCTCAATATGTGCATTGAATTGCACTTGGAACGCTCAAGTGGCTCTCCTAAAATAAGCATAACCTCAATCATTTCAATGTATTACAGCAAGGCTCCCCATTGGTTGACTAGCTGCAATCTCCTCTCTACCTGCCCTCTTGAGGCCAGGCCGGGGTGCCACTTGAATATTTCGTTCGGTTACACATCGGTGATGCCGATCGCGGCTCCGAAGAAAAAGCGGAGCCTTCTCCCTTTGCTCACAGTTCTGTTCCTGTTTTCCTATGGACTGATGACCGTGCTCATTGTCGAACAAGGCTCGGCCATTCAAGCACAGCGCAATCTGATCAAGGTTCTGATGCGCGACAGCACCGAACTGTGGGCCGCCAAAGGCAAGGCAATCGGCGATCAGCAGATGGCACAGGCACAAGCAAAAGAAAATATTCGCGCCAACGCTCCATCCACCCAAACTCCGTCTACCCAGGCGCAGACTCCGTCGTCCCAAGTTCAGTCGAACCAGATTCCGTCAAACCAAGCCCCGTCGACCCAAGCAGCACCGCAACACCGCTCCCAGAGCCATGCCGGCAAAATCGCGAAACCCAACGCCGAGGTTCCTCCCGTGCCGGCTTCGGATTTAGTGGATCGGCGTCGCGCTTTGAGCACGATTTAGTGCGCAAGTAAGCAGCAGGCGTCCCTCGGACGCGTTCGGAAAATGGTAGGCATGTTTTAAGCAATGAAGGTCCTGACCCTAGCCTTGTTGTTGAGTCTGACGGCCGCGAAGCCTGCTCAGCCCGTGCGCCAGCCATCCAGCCAACTCGAGCAGCACGCCAAAGGTGGACGCTGGTATTTTGCCGCCAGCGGCCACGCGGTTTACTGCTACGGACCGGTGATGACCCTGCCGCAAGCCAACGGCGATCTGCAGAAAGTCGCCACCTTCTGCCGCAACGGCAAGACTGTCGTACCCTTGAAAGACTAGCAGGCTTCACGCAACCCATTTCACCGCCGAGTACGCCGAGCGCGCCGAGAAGGATAATAAACTCGGCGATCTCTGCGTTCTCGGCGGTTCATGTTTTTGACCTTGGCTAAGGTCTGCCCTTCTCCCCTCGCTGTAAACTGATAGGTCATGCCGGAACTCCCTGAAGTTGAAACCATCGCCCGCGGACTGGCACAACGCGTCACCGGAGATGTGATTGATTCGATCTGGCTGGGCCGCAAGCCGGAGCCGCTGAAGTCTCCCGCCCGTGAAATCGCTGCAACGCTCGAGCACAGCCGCATAGCCACGGTGCGCCGCATGGGCAAGCACATCGTCTTCGACTTAGAAAAGAAAAAGGCTAGCTCCACACAAGCTCAGTGGATTGTTCACCTCGGCATGACCGGACGCCTGCAGGTCTGCGAGCCGCAAGCGGAAATTCTCAAGCACACCCACGCAATTCTGAAGCTGGCCTCGGGCAGGGAACTGCGGTTTGTCGACCCCCGCCGCTTCGGACGGTTGAGCGTTGCCCGCGCCGGCAAATTCGACGCGGGCGGCATTGAGCCGCTGGAAGCCGATCTCGACCGCTTCCTCGTTCTTTTTCGTGGCCGCAAGACTCCTATCAAGAGCGGGTTGCTCAATCAGAAGCTGCTGCGCGGTGTGGGCAACATTTACGCCGATGAATCTTTGTTCCGCGCCGGAATCCGCCCCCGCCGCCGTGCTTCCACCATCACTCGCGACCAGATGGCTAAGCTCCTCACCTCGGTAAAAGAGATTCTCCGCGAGGCGATCGCTCTCGGCGGCTCGTCCATCTCAGATTATGTCGACGCCGACGGCGAAGAAGGCTTCTTCCAACTACAGCACCGCGTCTACGGCCGCGAAGGCGAGCCCTGCCTCGTCTGCAAGACGCCCATCAAACGCATCGTGATCGCAGGCCGCAGCAGCCACTACTGCCCCAAGTGCCAGAAGTAGCCACCATGTCATCCTGAGCGCAGCAAGCGCTTCGCGAATGCGAAGCGCTTGCGGAGTCGAAGGACCCCGTGCATACATGCGCTACCGGCGGCCCCTCAAGGCGTTTCCACCACGCAGCCGATTTCAATCATCAATCATCAATCAGCAATAAGCACCGCCCCCGCACTTCTGATAACCTTTCTCCTCATGCCTGATTTCTCCATCGGAGTCGATCTCGGCGGCACCAACTTGCGCATCGCCGCCGTCAGCGCCCAGGGACAGCTTCTCGAAAAAGTCACTCTCGGCACCAAAGTCGCTCTAGGCCGCGACCACGTCATCAACGAGATGTGCGACGCCATCCAGCGTCTCTCCGCCAAGTACCAAGCAGACGGAAAGTTGCTGGGCGCCGGCATTGGCATCCCCGGCATCATCGACATGCAGACCGGAATGCTGCGCAAGTCGGCGAACCTTCCGGGATGGGAAGACTATCCTGTGCGCGGGGAAATCGAGCGCCGCCTGCGCACTTTGAATAAAGATGCGCGCGTCGTCCTCGAGAACGACGCCAACGTTGCTGCGCTCGGCGAGCAGTGGCTGGGAGCTGCGCGCGGCGTCCCGAACATGGCGGTGGTCACGCTGGGCACCGGCATCGGCGGCGGCATCGTGCTCGGAGGAAAAATCTGGCACGGCATGAACGGCATGGCCGGAGAGTTCGGCCACGTCACCCTTGAACCGGAAGGCGTTCCTTGCCCATGCGGCAATCGCGGATGCGCCGAGCGCTATGCCTCGGCCAGTGCGATTATGCGCATGGCTAGGGAAGCGATCGCCAGCGGCGAAGCGCCATCACTAGCGCAGGCCGCGTCATCCGACGCCGAGTTCGGCGCGAAGTCGATCTACAATCTCGCCATCCAGGGCGACGAGCACGCCCGCCGCATCTTCCGCAGCTTCGGCCGCTATCTCGGCATACTGCTCGCCGGCTTGGTCAACGTTCTGAATCTCGATATGTATGTCCTCGGCGGAGGCGTTTCCAGCGCCTGGGACGCCTTCGCTCCGAACATGTTCGAGGAACTGAGCGAGCGTTCGCTCGTCTACGCGGCAACGGCCCCCGCCAATCCCTTGATGAGCGATTCTGTCGGCACGCCAGAAGGTGCTGCCGCTCAAACCGAAAGCCTCACCGAACGAAAAACTATAATTACCCGCGCGCTGCTCGGAAGTGATGCGGGACTCTATGGTGCCGCGCGGGCGCCGATGCTGGGCGGATAAACTGTATCTCCAAAGGAGGCCCTCGCCATGGCCCAGCATAAATTCAAGGTGAAGCTGATCGGTCACGAAGGCACCTCCGTGGCGGCACTCAAGCCGCCGTTTGACGTCGTCGAGGTTTTCCACCGCAAGAGCCGGGTGCCGGTCAAGGGAACGATCAACGGTTTCCCGTTCCGCAGTTCGCTGATGAACATGGGCGATGGCCACATGATGGCCGTCAACGCGCAACTGCGTGCCGGCGCACATTGCAAGGGCGGAGACACGGTCGACGTGGTCCTGGAACTCGATGAGGATGAGCGGAAGGTCGAGGTCCCCGCATACCTGAAGAAGATCATCAACGGCGATGCCAAGGCCAAAGAGTTCTGGCCCAAGCTCTCTTTTACTCATCAAAAAGAATACGTGCGGGAGATTGACCGCGCGAAAAGGCCGGAGACGCGAGAGAAAAGGATTGCCAGCATGATGGACGCGCTGAGGAAGGGCCGGCGCAAGAAATCGTAGAGGTTAGCTCCCTCGCGCCAAACTCGAGACCGGCGTGCTGGCCGCAGAGCCACGCGTCCCCACCCGCCGTGCCGCCTGCAAGAACGCCTGGTTCTGCTCCGCCGTCCCAATCGTCACGCGAATGCAATTCGGCGCTCCCCAATGTCCCAGCGGACGCACCGCCACGCCTTCATCCTGCAAGCGGCTAGCTAGGGCCGCAGCATCTTCTCCCAGATCGCAGAACACAAAATTCGCCGCGGTCGGTACGACGCGATATCCGAGCCCCGACAAGCCCTGAGCGAGAACTCGCGACTGCATGACGTTATTCTCCACCACACGCCGAATGTGTTCGGTATCGTCAATGGCGGTTATCGCGGCAGCCTGAGCCACCGAGGACACAGAAAATGTATTGCGCATGCGCGCGCAGTATCCCAGCAATTCCGCAGGCCCCAGACCGTAACCCACCGAAGCCCGGCGAGCCCGTGGGCTTTGGAAAATGTTCGCAGCACGACTACGCTCGCCCCCTGCCGAACATACTCGAGTGAGTTCGAATACTTAACTTTCCGCAGCTCCGCAAAGTGCAAAGCGAATTCGTAATATGCTTCATCCAGCACCACAACCACATGGCCGGGAACCCGCGCCAGAAAGCGATCCACCACGCCCGCTTCGAGCATCGTGCCCGTGGGATTGTTAGGGTTCGCCAGAAACACGATGCGCGTCTTCGAGTCGATGGCGGCGCGAATCGCTTCCAGGTCGAAACTGTCTTCGCCAGAACGCATGGGCGTTTCGACCAGATGCCCGCCCGCCGCCTGCACCGCCATGGAATACACAACGAACGAGCGCTCGCTGGTCACCGCATTCAACCCCGGCGCGAGCAGCGTCTGGCAGAGCAGGCTCAGCAACGCCGTTGACCCGGCCGTGACCAGCACCTGCTCCGCCGGCAACTCGTGATGCGTGGCGAGCGCGCGGCGCAGCTGGCTGCAATCGTCATCAGGATATGAATTCGCCGCGCCCAGCGCGCCCCGCATGGCATCGACGGCTCGCGCCGAAGGTCCAAAAGGATTTTCGTTGGAATCGAGTTTGATCAGCCGCGACTGCAGCTCGAGTGCCGCCGGCGTCCTGCCCGGAGCATTCGTTGTCCCCAGGGCGCGGGCAGGTTTGGAAACCAGATCGAAAAAGCGGCTCATGCTGTGCCGCCCATCATGCCACGGAAGGCTTGGTACGCGCTATCGGTTTGTTGCAGGCGGTCCGCAGGCGGTCGACTTCCTGCAAAGTTAGCGCGCGGAATTGTCCCGGCGGAACATCAAGCGTGAGCGGTCCGTACCGCACTCGCTTGATCTTCTCCACGTGGTGTCCAACTTTTTCAAACATGCGCCGGATTTCGCGGTTGCGCCCTTCGATCAACGTGACTTCATACCACGGATTCGTAGCTTCCTTGATCAGGCGAATGCCCGCCGGCGCAGTCTTTACCCGCCGCCCATCTTCGGTCTGAATCGAAACTCCACCGCGCAGCTTTTCCAGTGCTTCATTGCTCGGAGCCCCGGCAACTTTTATGACATAAGTCTTCGGCACCTGCGTCGCCGCTTTCATCAACTTGTTTGCCAGCGCTCCGTCATTGGTCAACAGCAACAGGCCCTCGCTGGCGTAGTCCAGCCGGCCCACCGGATAAACACGCTTTTTCACACCGCGAATCAGTTGCATCACCGTGGGCCGTTTTTCCGGATCGCTCACCGTAGTGACGTAGCCTTTGGGTTTGTTCAGTAGCAGGTAGACATGGTTCTGCGCTCCTTGCAGCAGCTTTCCATCCACGCGGATATGATCGACCTCGGCATCGGCCTTGGTTCCGAGTTCCGTAACCACGGTTCCATTGACCTTCACATGGCCGGCGCTGATCAACTCTTCGGCTTTGCGGCGGGAAGCAATCCCGGCGGCGGCAATAATTTTTTGCAGGCGTTCAGCAGGCATGGTTAGGACAGCTATTCCTTCTGCGCGGCGGATTCTGCGATCTCTTCTGCCTGAGCGTTAGCTTCTTGCGGGGTATCTTCGGCCAGAATCAATTCTCCCTGGAACGATTCCGCCACCAGCTTCTCGAACTCCTCCATGCTGGGCAGTTCGTTCACGTCCTTCAGGCCAAAGCGCATGAGGAATTCTTTGGTCGTCCGGTAGAGAATCGGCCGCCCGATTACCTCCTTGCGGCCCGCTGTTGTGATCAGCTTGCGCTCGAGCAGGGTTCCGATGACGCCGCCAGAATCCACGCCGCGAATCTCGTTGATCTCCGGCGCCGTGGCGGGCTGCTTATAAGCAATCACGGCGAGAGTCTCGAGAGCGGGCAGCGAAAGCCGCACCGGCGGCTTCAAACTCTTGGCAAAGCTGCGCACCACTTCGTGCTGCTCAGGCTTGGTGGACATGCGATATCCACCCGCCACCTGCCGAATCTCAATGCCATGATCGGGCCCACTGTAGTCGGCAACCAGTTCTTCCAGCGACGCTCGCACCCGCGACTTCACCTCAGCCTCGTCCGCCGCGCCCTCGGCCGTCACCGACTCTTTGACGAGCAGGACGATCTGCTCCAGCGTGATCGGGGTCTCCGCCGCGTAGATAATAGCTTCGAGTTGAGCTTTTAAACCCATAGAAGAAAGTGGCCAGTGGTCAGTGGCTGGTGGTCAGTAAAATCAAGTGGTTGTTAACTGGCCACTGACCACTGGACACTGACCACTGTTACCTCCAATCATCTCTCACCGCAGCCTGCTCATTCATGATCTCATCAAAGTGCGTGTGCTTGCGCACGGCGATCTCGCCGAACATCTGATCCTGCCGCACTTGAATCGCCTGTAGCCGCACCATTTCCAGCAACGCCAGGAACATGCACACCAGCGCGTGCCGCGAAGGCACGCGCATCAGAAGCTGCTTCAGCCGGATGGGCCGCGACTCCAGCGCCAGCCGACGCCGCAGATAATCAATCATCTGCCCCACGGTGACGGTTTCCTCGTCCACGTTAATCACAGGCCGCGTGCGCACGCGTTCCAGAATTTGCTGGAAGGTCTTCACCAGATCAATCACGTCCGCAGCCATTTCCGGCTCGGTGCCTTCGGCGTCCATGAATTCTTTCAACGCCGGATTCGTCAGCACCGCATCTTCAATCTGCTGTTTCTGCAAAAGCATCTGCGCTGCCGACTTGAACTTTTCGTGCTCCAGCAGCCGGTTCACCAGCTCGGTCCGCGGATCCTCCAACTCTTCTGCTTTGGCCGACGGATCGCGCGGCAACAGCATTTTCGACTTGATGTGAATCAGCACCGCGGCCATATAAATAAAGTCGGCCGCCACATTCACATCCAGCTCGCGAATCTTTTCCACGTAAGCCAGATACTGCGCCGTGATGCGCGCAATGGGAATGTCGTAGATGTCGATATCCTGCTTGCGAATCAGATCAAGCAGCAAGTCCAACGGGCCCTCGTAGATGTCGGTAACAGAAACCGCAAAAGGAGAATCGCTCTCTTCGGGCTTCGCGGGCGGACTTGTGACCAGTACCGGCGCGAGAGGTTGCTGTGGCGCCTCCTCCAACCTAGCAATTCTGTTTTGCATGCTACTTGGCATCATTCACCGCCGGTGCCTCATACGCCAGCGACATTCCCATCGCCGCGCGCACATCGTCCATGGTCTTGGTCGCAGCCTTCCGCGCCCGTTCCGTGCCTGCCTCCAGAATATCCCAAGCCAGCCGCGGATTCTCCTCGAATTTCTTGCGCCGCTCCTGCATCGGACTCAAGAGTTGCACCAGCGCGTCCGCCACCCAACTCTTGCACTCGATGCAGCCGATGCCAGCCGACCGGCAGCCAACGTTCACTTTGTCCATGGTAGCGCGGTCGCTGAATATCTTGTGCAGATCGCCCACCGGACAAGCATCCGGATTCCCCGGGTCCGTACGCCGCACCCGCGCCGGATCCGTGACCATCGTCTTCAGCTTCTGCCGCACAACCGGCTCCGGGTCGGTGAGCAAAATGGCGTTGCCGTAAGACTTCGACATCTTGCGGCCATCGGTCCCCGGCAGCTTGGGCGCGCGCGTAAGCAACACTTGCGGCTCGGGAAAAACATTTCCGCGTTTTCCGTAGAAGCCATTAAAACGCCGCGCAATCTCGCGCGTGAGTTCGATGTGCGCCACCTGGTCCTCGCCCACCGGAACCACGTCCGCCTTGTACATCAAAATATCCGCCGCTTGCAGCACGGGATAGCCCAGAAATCCATACGTCCCCAAATCTTTGTCCTTGATGTTCTCCCGCTGCTCTTTGTAAGTGGGAACCCGCTCCAGCCAGCCCAGCGGCGTGATCATCGAAAGCAGCAGGTGCAGTTCGGCATGCGCCGGAACATGCGACTGGATGAACAGCACGGACTTATCAGGATCGAGCCCCGCCGCCAGCCAATCCAGCGCCACTTCAACTGAATTTTGCTTGACCTGCGACGTGTCGGCGTAGTCAGTCGTGAGCGCGTGCCAGTCGACCACGCAGAAGTAGCATTCATACTCATCCTGCATGCGCACCCAGTTCGCCAGCGCACCCACATAGTTGCCAAGGTGTAGTTTTCCGGTCGAGCGCATGCCGCTGAGCACGCGCTTTCGCAGTTTGGTCGAAGTCGTCATCAGTGTTTCAGCGGGTCGTGACAAGGCACAACGGAACCACAACGCGCAAATTCACAGGTTGCAGCATCATGCGAGGGTATGACGATAGTATCACGCAGGGCGCGGATTCCGGCGAGTTGAAGAAGTGTCTCGATGTTCTATAATTCGCCCTCCACCAAATCGAACCTCATGTCCCATCTAGCCCGCAAACTTCGCCTCACCGATTACTTCACGCTGGCATGGGGCACGATGATCGGTGTCGGCTGGCTGGTAGTCATGGACGACTGGCTGCTGCGTGGCGGCGCCTTGGGTGCGCTGCTCGGCTTCGCCATCGGCGGCGCGCTGCTGTTCCCGATCGGCTGGGTCTATGGCCGACTGGTAGCGGCAATGCCAGACGCCGCGGGCGAAATTGCCTACACCGCGGCAGCTTTCTCCCGTCCCATCAGCTTCTCCACCGGATGGATGATGATGCTCGCCTACTTCATCGTCTGCCCCTGGGAGGCCGTGGCCGTAGGCCGCATCGCCGGCTACATCATCCCGTCTCTCGATTCGTTCGAGATATACCGCATCGCCGGACGCCCCGTCTATCTGCCGCACCTCATCATCGGCCTCGGCCTCACAGCGCTGCTCACCACACTGAACTACCGCGGCATCCGCCTCAGCGCGACCTTCCAGAACTGGACATCCTTCGGCACTCTTGCCCTGTTCATCGTTTTCGTCGCCCTCGGCGCAAGCAAGGGATCGCCGCACAATTTCCCCCCACTCTTCACTCACGCGCCGCTGGTTTCATTTCTGCTCGTGGTTCAGATCGTCCCGTATTTCATGGCCGGATTCGAATCGGTCGGCAAAGCGGCCGAGGAATCCACTCCAGAGTTTCGCAGCCAGAGCTTTCTCAAAGCCATCTGGATGGCCATCCTGGTCGCCATTCTCTTCTATGCAGTCGTCATCGCCGCGGTCGCGTTCGTCGCGCCATGGCACGAGTTGACTGGCGAAAAATTCATGACCGCCGTGGCCTTCCAGCGCGCCGTGGGTTCGCGCTGGATCGTCAGCGTAATCCTCGTCGCGGCACTGCTTTCTCTCCTTAAGTGTTTCAACGGAAATTTCGTAGCTGCCAGCCGCATGGTGTTTGCCCTGGGACGCCGCGGCCTGGTCGAGCCACGAGTCGGGCAAATCCACGCGCAGCACCAAACGCCGTCCGCCGCAGTCCTCTGCATCGGCCTGGCGACGGCCGTGTGCATGCTCCTGGGGGACGCGATTCTCGTGCCGATCACCGAGGTCGGCTCCGTTGCCTGCGCCATAGGCTGGGCCGCGACCTGCGCCGCCTATCTCTACATGGGGCGTGCAGGAAAATTGCCGGGACACTCGAAGCTGTCACCAGTCGAGTGGTTCGTTGCCGTCTTCGGATTACTCGTAGCCCTCGCGATGTTGCTGATGAAAGTTGTCCCGGCGATTCCCGGCCATTTCACGATATACGAATGGATCGCGCTCGGGATTTGGATCGTGCTCGGAGCGATCTCCCATCGTCGTGCCCCGGCTGCTTGAGCCGTGCTAGCCTGATTTTGGGTGGCGCAGCGCCCTTCGCCTTCGCTTAGGGCAGGCTTTCAGCGCTGCGATTAGGATCGATGCAAAAAAGGAAAATCGATGACGTTTCACAAACTGAACTTCGTGTTCGTGGTCGCGCTTTTTTTCGCTGCAATCTCGCGGTTGCCCGCACAATCAACGCCCACCTTCGATCTCGTCATCATCAACGGTCACATCATCGACGGTACCGGTTCGCCCTGGTATTCCGGCGACGTCGGCATTCTCGACGGCAGAGTCGCAGCCATCGGCAATCTGACTGCCGCGTCCCGCAAGCGCACCATCGACGCCGCTGGCAAAGTCGTCGCACCCGGCTTCATCGACATGCTAGGCCAGTCCGAGCTTTCCATCCTCGTCGAACCACGCCTGCCTTCGAAAATCTACCAGGGGATCACCACCGAGATTACAGGCGAGGGCGGCTCCATCGCGCCGCTCAACGACGCCCTCATCCAGGCCGACCACCCCGGATACGAGCATTACAAAATCACGCCCGACTGGCGCACCTTCCGCCAATATTTTGCGCGTCTTGAAAAACAGGGCATGGGCATCAACTTGGCAAGCTACGTCGGCGCCACACAAGTCCGTCGCGTGGTGCTCGGCGACGACAACAAGCAGCCCACACCCGAGCAGCTCGAGCAAATGAAAGCGCTGGTTCGCGACGCGATGAAAGACGGCGCGGTCGGCGTTTCCACCGCTCTCGAATACGCCCCCGCGCCTTATGCCAAGACGGAAGAACTGATCGCTCTCGCCGCCGAAGGCGGCCAGTTCGGCGGCATCTACTCTACCCACATGCGCAACGAAAGCGACTCCGTGCTCGAAGCCATCGACGAAGCCCTGCGCATCGGCCGCGAGGCTCACGTCCCGGTCGAGATCTGGCACATCAAAGTCGCCGGCAAAGAAAACTGGGGACGCATGCCCGAGGTCGTCGCCAAAATCAACGCCGCGCGCGCCGCCGGCGCCGACGTGACCGCCGACACTTATGCATACACGGCCTGGTTCAACTCGTTCTCGGCGTTTGTTCCGGCTTGGGCGCACGACGGCGGCGACGCAAAACTCGTCGAGCGCCTCAAAGATCCCGCTACCCGCGAGCGCATTCGCAAAGACTTGCTCACACCCTCCAAAGACTGGGACAACGAATGGCAAGAAATTCCAGGGCCCGAGGCTGTGATGATCGGCGTCGTGCAAAACCCCAAGCTGCTGCCGCTGCAGGGAAAGCGCCTTTCCGAGATTGCAAAACTCTGGAACAAAAATCCCATGGACGCCCTCTTCGATTTCCTGATCGAAGACCCCGACTCCGACGTCGCCGTCTTCGGCATGTCACAACCCGATGTCACGCTCGCGCTCCAGCAGCCCTGGGTCGCCATCGACAACGATTCTTCCGGAAGTTCGCCCGAGGGCATCCTCGGCCAGGAGCATCCTCATCCGCGCGCCTACGGAACTTTCCCGCGCATCCTCCGCAAGTACGTTCGCGAAGACAAAGCGTTGACGCTCGAAGACGCCATTCGCAAAATGTCCGCGCTGCCAGCACAGCGCCTGCGGCTCACCGATCGCGGCGTTCTCAAGTCCGGCATGTGGGCCGACGTGGTCATCTTCGATCCCGTAACCGTCCGTGATCTCGCGACATTCGACAACCCGAATCAACTTTCCGAAGGAATGGAATACGTGCTGGTGAACGGCGTTCCCGTGATCGACCAGGGAAAGATGACGGGAGCGCTGCCCGGAAAAGTTCTGCGCGGCGCGGGATATGTGCCGTAAGGGAAGAACAAGCGAGCGGAGCAGGCATTCCAGGCCTGCGTTCAAGGCCTGGTCTTTGAATTGGGCTTCAGCCCTTGAGGGAGGTCACTGCTTCAGCCGCGCCTGCGTCTCGGGCGTAGTCAGCGCCACCCGCGGTTCCGCCACCGTTCCCGTGATGCTATAAACGAGCGCACCCGCACCTGCCGGTTTCACGACTGTGCCTCGGCTAAGCTTGAGATCCAGTACGCGCCCCAGTGAAGCAGTCCCGCTGATCTCATAATTTCCTGCGGCAGAAATCAGCTTCCCCTTTTCGATCTCAATCTTCCCGCCTCGCAGCCGCGCGTGACCCTGCCAGCGCGCCACCCGCAGCGGGCCTTCATCGCTCGCTAGAGAGATGTGCGGCAAAATTCCGTCCCGCAAATCGAATTGCCATGCGCCCTCAGCCGATTGCCAGAATGTCGTGGAATCCGCGCCCGACGCCGTGATCTGGTAAATCCCCGCTGCCGTCCCTGAAATCCATGGATCGCGCATCGTCTCTGCCATCTGTCCCAGCGAGATCCCAGTAAAAGTTCCAGTACCGCTGTAGACCGCAGAGGCTACCGTGAAATCCGCCTGCCAGTCGCCGCGGTGCCTTCCCCCCAGCAAGTCCGCCTGCAATTCCGAAATCTTCAGTTTCCCGCGTTCCAGTTCCAGCGAAGCGGACACCCGGTTCGCAACTACGTTATGAATGCGGAGTCTGGCAGCGTTCACTTTGCCTGTGGCTCGCAAGCCTTCCAGAAACGTCGGCGCAGCGGGCTCGGCAGACGACAGCATCTGGTACCACCGGCGCTCGTTTGGTTGCGAACCCATCCATGCAGAGAGTTCGCTAAGGCCAACATCTTCAGTACTCAAGTTGAACCGGACCAGGCACGCTCCCGGTGTTCCACACCCGCGGGGCAAGACCAAATACCCTGTCCACTGCGCATCGGCAGCCCGCGCGCTCAGCTTCTCTGCGCGCACTTCATCCGGTAGAAGCTGCAATTCCGCCGACGAAATCTCGATCGGCCCATTCACTCCTCGCACCGTTGCTTTCACGTCGCGCAGATGCACAGTTCCAGTCACTTCCGGTGAAGAGAATCCTGAAGAAGTTCCTGCGACACTTCCCGTCCACGATCCGGCAATCTGCAACTCCATCTGGGCCCCGCCTTCCACACTGGCCTTAACCGCGGGCAGCCCCAGCAGGCTGGCCAATCGCAGAGTGTGCGACACTTCCCCCTCCCCGCGAACGACCATTCCATAACCGGACCGCGCCACCCAACCGCGCACCTGTGCTGGCGCCGGCCGTCCCAGCGCAACGGGAAAAGGTCCGTACTCAATATGCAGTTCGTCCGGGGCCGGCAAAATGTCAGCCCCCGAAACATGGACGGACTTGCTCTTCAATAACGCATGAGCGCTGCTACGCCCCGGACTCAGTACAAACAGAATACTCGCCACCGCAAAATCCACTTTGCTGTTCGTCGACTGCAGATGAAGATTGGTGATCTCGCCGTGTCCCTGAAACTCCGCTCCGCGTGAGGAAGGCCCGGCCTCTTTCGCCGCGAAACTGCCTTGCACACTTCCTCCGGACACCAGGTCGGCTGGCAAATCTTTTTTCGCACGCCGCGCCAGTTGCGCCACGGCGCTCACCGGGACGCTTTCCACACTCAACGCCAGATCAACTTTGTGCACGCCGGGCAGCCCGGCATCGCCGCGCAGCGTGATCATGCCGTCGCCTACCGGCGCGGTACAAAGAATCTTATGCACCGCCGCTTCCACCGAGCTATATCTGGCATCGCAGTGCGCCGTCATCCCCAGTCCCACGCTGCTCGAGATGTCGTAGCGATGGAAGTTCTGGATCGCCGCATCGGCAACTACGCGCATTGCTGCGGGGATGCCGCTCAGCGTTGCGTCCAACCGCACTTCTCCCCGCCAGCCCTTGTCATTTCCGAATACGAGCTTCGTCAGTTGCCCCAGCTGCGCGCGGTCCCACTCCAGGCTGAACTGCAGCGGAGTTTCGCGCAGGCTCCCGGCCCGCTGCCATGTTCCGTTCATGCGCAGCAGGCCAGTGTCGCTCAAACTCATGTCGGTGCGCAGCGGTTCCGCTTTCAGCCGCGCTCCCCATGTGTTCTCTGATTCCTGCCACAACGCGAAATCCGCATTCAGAAGCGCGTAGGATTTTTTCTCCTGCCCAGCTTTGAAATTGATGCGACCCGAACTCGCCTCAATATAGGGAAATCCCGGCCGCGCTTCCGACTTCGACTTCGCAGTCGGTGCCGTTGGCGTCCGCTCAGTGCGTTCCAGCAGATCTTCCAGGTTCCAGCGTCCGTCAGCTCTCCGTACCAGATTCAAACTTGGCTCCGTCAGCTCCAGGCGGGCAATGTCCAACCGCCCGCGCACCAGCGACCTCAACCGAACCACGGCCGTAACCTCTCGCGCGCGCAGCATAGGCTCAGCTCCGAACGCCGGATCTTCATAGACAAGCAGGTTGTTCAGGTCGAACCCGGGCTGCGGCAGGAATCGAACGTGGACCGATCCAATCTCTACTGGACGCCCAACCGCCCGGCTGATGGAGTTGGCAATGCGTGCCTTCAAGCGCGCCGCCCCTGGACGCACCAAGAACAAGCCCAGCAGAATCACAACTGCCGCGGTCACCACCTTGCGCTTGGAAAAGAAAAGCTTCACCGCACCACTTTCAGCGTCCGCCCCCACCGCGTCTCGTCAAAGAAGTGCAACACCGTATGCACGAAAAAGCCCAGCCGGTCGCCGAACCCAGTCTTCGTGTACTGGTTCCCGGGCGTATCAAACGACCAGTAAATAAACATGGGACGCCCAATCACATTCTCCTGCGGGATAAATCCCCAGTACCGGCTGTCGAGGCTGACGGCCCGGTGGTCGCCCATGGCGAAAAAGTGTCCGGGCGGTACCACAAGGTCTCCCTCCTGAATATGCGAAGGCAACTCGGTCTCCCACCGCGGGGAAACGTTCCGGTCAGATGGCGGGACCGCCGGAAAATTGTTGCGATAGGAATCGGAGAGATCTTCCTGATCATGCCACACATAAGGCTCGTTCAGCTTCTCGCCGTTACGATAAACCTCGCCATTGCGCAAGTGAATGCGGTCCCCCGGCACGCCCATAATCCGCTTCACCACATAAGTTCCCAGGTAGGCCGCGTCGGGATGCAGAAACACAACGATGTCACCCCGGTGCACTTCCCGATAGGGAATCAACGGACCCACCCACGAAGTCTTGGGCGCGAACTGGATCCGGTTCACAAACACGTGATCGCCGATCAGCAGCGTTTGTTCCATCGAGCTGGAGGGAATTTCGAACGCCTGCACGACAAAAGTGATGATGAATAGTCCCGTCACCAGCACCGCCGCCAGCGAGGCCAGGAACTCCACCGTAGTCTCGCGCGGTTTTTCTTCGACCTCGTCCTTCGCGCTGTTCTTCGCGTTGTCTTTCGCTTTGTTATCTTTCTTCGCCACTTTGATCAATCCCCAACCGGCATTTTTCAATTACCAAATTACAAAATTACCAAATTCCTCTCAGTGCACCAGCCGCAGCGTCCGGTTCCAACGCGTGATCTGGAAGATATGTGTCACCATGTAGGCGAAGTGATACAGCTTATCACCCATCGAAGACGGCGCCGTCATGTCGCCGTCCGGACCTTGCACCGACCAGTAAATCAGCAGCGGGCGCCCGATAATATTGGCTTGCGGCACAAATCCCCAATACCTGCTATCGGAACTATTGTCTCGATTGTCCCCCATCACGAAATAATGTCCCTCGGGAACAATTAGCTGCCCATCCTCCACCAGTTTGCGCAACTGCACCCACCACTCCGGAGTCGGACCTGACAACACGTCCAGCCGGGGAAAATTATCCCGGAACAAATCGTCCGCCGGTCGGCTGAAGTGCGCGTAAGGTTCTTTCAACGGCGTTCCATTCACAAACACACGCTTGTTGACCAGCCGCACCCGGTCTCCGGGCACGCCAATCACGCGCTTCACGAAATGCTGCGCCGGATCCACCGGATAATTAAACACCACAATGTCGCCGCGCCGCACCTGCCGGTAAGGCATGAAATAGTCTCCGACGCCGCCTCCCCCGTAACACAGCTTATTGACCAGCAGGTAGTCGCCCACCAGCAGTGTGTTTTCCATCGACGGAGACGGAATCTGGAACGCCTGCACAATAAACGTGATCACGAAAACCGCGATCACCACGGTTCCCAGCAGCGACTGCAACGAGCCACTCACGTCCGATCCAGCCGCCCATCGAGTCCTTCGATCGCCGGAAGCATGATCGGCGGCAGCCTTCTCCTCACCAGAAGGAACGCTCGAAGGAGTATCTCCCGGAGTAACAATGCCTGGAGAAAGTTCTGTCGCCACCGCGGCCTGCGGCAAATTCTCGTCCGTCAAATGTTGGTCTGGTGAATTCATCCACTCCACTGATCCCGCTGCTTCACTTTTCTGACCGCGATTCCCGGTCCAGCCGCGCTCCCGCCGATTGCGGCCGCGAAGCCAGGTACGACAGGACCTGCCGCGCCGCATCCTGTTCCGCCGTCTTCTTCGTAGACCCCTGTGCCCGTCCCACAAACTCCGTCCGCCCTTCGCCATTCTTCGTGTTCAGACGGACTTCCACCGTAAACGTCTTGCTGTGTTCCGGCCCCGCTTCCTCCACCAGCACATACGACGGTTGCGCCAACCCCAGTCCCTGTAGAGTCTCCTGTAGCGCCGACTTAAAATCGGTCATCGGCAGGGTTCCACCTTCGCGTTCCATCCGCTCCAGTTCGGGCGCCAGTATCTCCCGCAAAACAAATTCGCGGGCCGGCTCGATTCCACCATCCAGGTAAATCGCCGCCAGGATGGCTTCCAGCGCGTCCACCAGCAGCGCCGTCTTGCCGCGCCCTCCGCTTTTTTCCTCGCCCCGCCCCAGCCGCAGATAGTGACCCAGTTCCAGCCGCTGGGCCACGCGGATTAAATGCCGCTCGCTTACTACATGGGCTCGCACCTTTGAAAGCTCTCCCTCACGCCACTGCGGAAAACGCTGGAACAATTCTTCGCTGGTCACCAAAGACAGAATCGCATCGCCCAAAAACTCCAACTGCTCGTTGTCGTTGACCTTGTACTTGCTCTCCCCGGCTTGCTGCGACTCCTGCTCCCGCGCCTGCGAACTGTGAGTGAGGGCTTGCTCGATCACCGCCCGGCGGTGGAAGTGGTAGCCCAACGCCGTTTCCAGCGCAGTGATTTCGCGTTCCTTCATGATGGAACTACTTGATGGCCGGCACGCCGCCGATCAACTGGATCAACCGGTCCCTCTCCTTGCGCGCGGCGTCCCCCGTACTACTGCCTTCCTTCGTCAAATCCACTGCCTGGTTGGCGTACTTCAGCGCCTCTGGATATCTGTTCTGCTGATCCAGGGCCAGCGACAGCCGGAGTACCGCGACCGGATCCACCTGCTGCGGAAACGCGTCAATCGACTTCCTCAAATTTCCTTCCGCATCCGCCCACGCCTTGGCGTTGTAATCAAGAACCCCGAGAACAGCGTAGGCATCCGAACGCAGAAACCCCTTATACGCATTCAGTTGATCGGCGGAATAACCGGAAGTGGGAACGTCCGTGTCCACGGTGATCAGCGCGCGCTGTGCATCTTTTCTCGCCTCCGCCAGCCTCTCGGCTTTATCCAGATCGGTGTCCCGCGTGCGCTCCGCCAGCGCCTGCGCCACGCCCACCAGCGCCTCCGGCTCGTCCGCATCATAGCTGAGGACTTTCCTGGCCATCTCCATCATCTTCTCGCCATTATTGGCCTGCTGGTATCCATGCATCACCGCCTTGTAAAGCAATAGCCGCAACTCGCTGTCCGGATATTTCGCCGCGAAATCATCCGCCGCCTTCTCCTGCGCCGCGGGGTCGGTCAACGCCGCAGCCGTCTTGTACGCATCGAACTCCGGCTGCGTCTTCGCCTGTGGCGGCCTCTTGCCCACCGGCGCTGCCGCCTGTCCCGCCGTTTGCCCAGCCGGCGCGTTCTGCCCCCCAGGCTGCTTGTCCGCGGTTTGTGCCACTCCCAAGGCCGATATTCCCAGCATCGCGATAATCGTCGCCGCTCGCTTCATGCTTTCTCCTTAACTATCTCTCGATCCCAACCGCTCAACCCTTATGTCCTCTGTGTTGAGAGCCCTTACTTCGCCGTGCCCCCGACTGTGGGCTTAGTCAGAGGCTCATAAGCCTGCGCCAAACCCTTCTCTGCCGCGGCCTTGATCTCCGGCAACTTCTGGCCCTCAGTCAACGCCGCCCGATATTCCACCAGCGCCGCTTCGCGCTCTTCCTTCATATCCAGAATCCTTCCCAGATAGACGTGCGACCACCCCAGTACGGTAGGATCCTGCGACGCCGCAATCGCTTTCTGGAAATTATCCTGCGCTCCATCCCGATTCTTATTCGCCACCGCCACTTCCGCCAGAATGAACAGCGCCCGCCCCTGGTCCCCAATCTTCTTGTCTAATGCCGACTGCGCCAGTTCTTGCGCGCCCTTGGGATCCCCCGCCGCCAGCCGCTTTTCAGCCGTCAGCAGCATCCGCCGTTCCTCCGGACGCGATAGCCTCACCAGTTCCGGCGCCGCCGCGCTGGCAAACTGCACCTCCGACGCCGCTTTCTCCTCTTTCCGCAAATCCACCTTATCGAGAAAGTCACTGTAGGCTCCTCGTATCCCCGCCGGGTCCTTCTCAAACGCGCCCACTACGTCGTAAAAGTACCGCGTCAGAATGTACCCCTGCTTCACCGTGTCATCCACCGCCTGGGTCCGCATCGCCTCCGCCGTCTGCTTGTTCCCCGAGGTGCGGATCTCGATCGCTCGTATCAGGCACTCGGTCACCAGCAGCGAGATGTCGGTCTTGAAGGCTTCTTCCAGCGGCGCGCGCTTCACCGATTGCAAAAGTGGCTCCAGCCGCTTCATCGCGCTGTAATGCTTCTCCGCCAGCGGGTCCATTTCATAGTGCAGAAACGTATGCCGGATCTGGTCCATCTTCAACGCCGACTTCGGCGTTGCCCCCAATGGCGTATTCGGAGCAGGGAAGACCACCACGTAATAATCCGGGCCATAACTCCGCGCATCCGTTTCATTCGGCGAACCCATGAAGTCCAGATACACGGTGAACCGCCGCCCCAGGTACTGCGAGGATGGCTCTTTCAGGTAGATCTCGGTGTCGGACACCATGTTGTGCAGCGGTTCGTGATACCGGGTCATCGCCGCCGCGTAATCCCTGCGGTGCCGCTCCCAGATCGAATGCAATCCAGCTTTGTCGTAAAAGCGCTCCATCAGCGCCCCGAAGCCGCTAATCGCCGCCGCATCCGGCGGCAGTTCGTCCTCTTTCCCGCGCGGCACAAAATGCGGCGGCCCCTCCATGTACAACGCCAGCGAAATGTATTGCGACAGATTACGATTCGCATCCTTCGACGCCACGTGATTCTGCACGTAGTCGCACAACGTGATCCGCGCTGTCTCCGCCTCCGCCGACTCCAGCAAATTCCGCTGTACCTCGGCACGCACATTGCTCCGCGTAGCGTCCGAGATGGTCAAATCCTGGTCGTACCCACAAGCATTCAGCGCCGTCAGCACCGAAAAAATCGTCTCGCTGCTGTCCAATGTGATCAAAGATTCATTCAACGGAGCCTGATTCTGCGCCGCCTTGCCCTGCGGCGCCTTAATTGGCGGAGCCGGATCCTTCTGTCCCGGAGCAAGATTGGCCGGAGCCGCATCCTGCGGAGCCGTACTCGGCGGAGACTGGTTCTGCGGAGACTGGTTCTGCTGAGTCTGATCAGCCGGAGCGGAGGCCGACGCAGGCGGATTCGGCGGAGCCTGGCTCTGAGGAACCGGGTCCTGCCCCGAGCACACCCCCGCCAGCAGCCCCAACAGGACCGCAAAAATTGAACCTCGCAATCGCAAACTCAGGAAACCCTCCACAGGATTGTCGGTGTACAAGCGGAGAACACACTCAAGTGTAAGGACTTCCGCCCAGAGGGTCAAACCGGGATGGGGAGAAGGGAAAGAGATGGGTAAATAGCGCCCCCCATCTCCGAAATCGGGTTGGATGGGGACTCATCTCTGCTCTGCCTTAGATCAACTCATTCGCAACTCAGCTCATTCGTGGCCGGAACGGGCGTCCCTTTGCTTGGTCGGGGTACGCGGCGCGCGCCCGCGTGGGGCGCTGAGTGGAGATGGGTGGATTTTGAGTTGGGGCGGAAGTGGGGGTGGGGGGCGCGTGCCCGCGAATTGCACAGCGTGACGTTACTGATCGGCCCGACGGTTATCCTTAGTACATTCAGGTGCGTTTTCTGTTGACACTCACAGCCTTGCAGCATTACGTTGTTTGCAAATCAGCGAGCGGATTCGCTAGGGATCGACGGATTCTCAAATTCCGTTAGTGACCCCTCTCGTAGCCTCCTCTGAAGTTAGAACAGAAGTGAAATGGACGCGCAGCCCTTCGCAAGGCAGCGTCCATCAGTGCGGACAAATGGTCGCATGGGTAACCCGGCACAAGCCGGTGTTGCCGGTCTGTTCATTTCATCAGGAGGGAAATCTCATGGCACGATTTGCTGCCGTAACTCTTGCTGCAATAACTCTCGCCTGCGTTTCCGCGTCCGCGCAGAATAGTGATCCTCAAGCGGTCGCTTATGCTGCGCAGTCTATCGCTGCCATGACTGGCAGCACAACCGTCAGCGATGTGACACTGACGGGCAGTGCGACTTGGACAGCCGGCTCTGACGGTGAAACCGGTACGGCCACTCTTCTGGCATTGGGCAATGGTGAAAGTCGCATGGATCTTTCCCTACCCAGTGGAACCAGGACTGAGATTCGCGATGCCTCTACCGGAACAGGTCAAGGCAAATGGATCGCACAAAGTGGCGCTTCGGGGATGTTCGCATCCCATAATTGCCTGACAGATGCGGTATGGTTCTTCCCGGCCTTGGGTTCGCTGAGGGGGAGCGCAAACAATGTTTTTTCCTACATCGGACTGGAAAATCGTAACGGAACGAACGTGCAGCATATCCAGTCTTATGTTTACCAGTCCAATCAGGTCCAGAGTGGGGGGGCCACTCTCCAGCAACTGAGCACCATGGATCTATCTCGACGCGACTACGCTGTTACCATCTGCAATCACCTTCAACGTTCATCCCGACAACAATGCCGCCAGCAACATCCTCGTGGAAATTGACTTTTCAAACTACCAGGTCATCAGTGGAATCACCGTACCCATGCACATTCAGAAATACATGCAGGGCGAGCTGTTGATCGACGCGACGGCGTCGAGCGCCACTTTCAATACAGGAATTAGCATCTCCACATTCAACATCAACTGAGCACAGACAGGAGGGATCAAGTGAAGACCTTATTCCGATGCATCGGGCTAGCCGCAGTGATGTTGATGTCCTTCTGTGCAACCGGGCAGGTGGCCACCGGCACGCCTCCGTTTGGAAGCTTTGGGGGTGGACCCCTCGACGTAATTAATCTTGGTAACCTGAACGTGCACTTTGCGATTCCAATTCGACACAAAGCCGGACGAGGGATGCCGTTCACTTACGACCTCGTTTACGACAGTTCGATCTGGTCCCCGGTTGGATCGAGCGGCAACCAAACTTGGCAGCCTTCCAATACAGCGCCAGCGGGTACTCCTGCCTCGTACTGGGGTTGGCAAGGACTTTCAAACTCGGGCACCAGCTATGTTACTTACGCGATGACTGTCTCTTACAACGTCCCATGCGGTCAGTCGGGAACCTACAACGTGTGGTACTTCAATGGCTTCGTCTATTACGACAAGGCTGGCGCGCCTTAACACGTAGTTACACAACGTCGAACGGCCTTGTCCCTGATTGGATGGGGTATCCTCTTGGACCGACTGGGGGCCCAGCCACAGATCAAGAAACCTTCCCTCAGATTGTCAGTCAACAGAGCTTCACGGCGACCATGAACTGGGGCGCTGGTTCTTTTACAATTCCGCTTAGCACCGTCTTTCAGGACACTTATAGCCTGACCAATGGTGTTCTGACGACATCGAAGACTGTGATAGTTCCCTAGCCTCGGCCAGGACCGCTGAGCCGACTTGACGAGCGAAAACCGGCGATTTTAGAATTCCATGACGGGGCAGTCTATGATCACGTTTGAGATGTTGGACACGAGCGGGTGCGATTGCCGTGATAAAGTGAGGCTTGGATGATGTGCCGCATATTAATTTTGTGGCTGGGTGCATTTATTACTACTGCGTGTCTTTGTCACGCACAAGGCGTGAAGAGCGGTAGAAAGGACTTTGCAGCCCGATCAACAATGGCTGACGTCCTAGGAAAAACTCCGTTTTCTGGTTCTCTCGAATATTCGGGCGACTGTGACGAGAAGAGTCAGGAGCTTCCGGTACTTCCCACGGTACGTGTCCCCTTGAAGGATCGGGACAGTTCTGCTCTAGTTATGCTGCGCGAAATGTTCGCGGACGATCATAAGATGCAGGTGACACAGGAAACGGGTGGGACGATTCGAATGGTCGAGAGCGACGTCCCCAAGGAACTTCTGGACGTAACGATTCGAGGGCTATCTTTTAATAACATCTACGATCCGATCACCGCCGAGGCCATGATAATGTCTGCGCCCGAAGTACAGGGGTTCCTGAAGGCTCATGGTATCGAGCGAGGCAGTGATCGGTTCCGCCTCGGCGTAAGGGGCCTACGCCAAGGATCTGAGCCTGGGCTTCCACACACTTCGGGAGATCTTGACAACGTGTCTGTAGAGCAAGCACTAGACCGTCTGCTGAAGACTTTTCCCGGCCTTTGGGTCTATCAGAATTGTCGAACCGAGACCGGTGGTCGCGTCGTGGCCTTCGATTATTTGAGAGCATTCTAAAGACCGGGTGGCTGGCCCACCTGCGGCGGCCATTACGAATGAGGCTTGCCCCACCTTCCGCGATTTTCGGAAGGTGGGCACCACGAGCGCAAGGCACAACGGGCGGTTTGCGATGGGCCGGTGACTCGGGCACGCTCAACGCCCGACGAGCTACGCACATTCAGCCGGAAACTCCGGCTAATTCCGCGAGCGCACGCCAGTGCCTCGGATGTGGTCGGCGTCGGCCCGCACGGATCGCAACGGCGTAGGTGACCGAAACGCCCAGCGCCGACATGATGACCGGGTTTGCGACTCCGGCCAGTAGTGGCTGAATTCGTTTCGTGTAGGTTTGTTCGTTGAGCCAAGCTGGGAGACTCGATGGTTGCCAAGCGCTGATTGCAAGCTTGTGTTGCCGTTGTGTTTCCGCGCGGCGGGCTTTCGGTCCAGGAGCATGACTCGCTACGCGCCCAACCTTGGCAATCTCCACGATTCGTTCGCGAGCGGTAGCAGCGTCACACTCGGAGCAATAGCTTTGCCCAAACGAGACCGACTTCCCGCAAACGCGACAGACGCTCTCGGGCTGTGGCGCGGGTTTGACCCGTGGAAACGATGGACGCCCCTTCGCTTCACGTTTATTGCGCTGCGTAAGGCGAGTCGGAAACCTGCTGGCACTCTTTGACGGGGATGTCGTAGCCCACAACGTGTGTGCTACGTGCTCAGCCCACGGCGCAACGAGCTTGCCCCAAGTCGGAGAGGTCTCAGCCAGCCTTGTGCAGAGACCAGACATTAGTCTGCAATTCCCAGTCGCAGTCTCGAAAAAATCAGCCCGGCGGAATGGTTCACGCATGATCCATGAAACAAGCCAGCTTTCCACTTCCGGACGAACGGGTTCCAGAACATCCAAGGCAAGCGAGTCACGGTTGCCGGTATCGGTATGCAAGCCGAATCCCAAGCCACAATCGAGACCCACAGCAGTTAATGCAAATCTGGTCTCTGATTCAAGCAGAGCGAAGCAGTAGTTGAGGGCGCAGTGAAACGGTGTGATGGCCAGTCGCGGTCCGCCCGATAGAGGAGATTGTCTGTTCCCAATTTTGCGCCAGTGTTCCGGGATACGTGACAAGTCCATTTTGGGCCAGAGCACCGGGATATCTCGCAACGCGCCGAAATAGATGATTGCCGCCTGTGCTTCTAGCCAACGAATCTCATCGACCGTCTCAACATGTTGGAGCTTCTCTCGAAAGGTTGCGACTGCTTGTGCCGTAAGAGAATCCTTCAGCCGTTCCCTCACCAATCGCTCTTGACCTTGCAGCTTTGCGGAAATCAGCGAACGAGAGACTTCGACTCCCACGCCATTCCCAATTGCGAGACTTTGGGCGCGCCGCAATCGAGCGTCGCTGGGAGCAGTTGGCCCGCTCGCAAATAGAAGTTTGCCGCATCTATCAAGGAAGACCAGGGACGCGCCGATATCGGTAATCCAGCGGATTGCTTCGAATGTTGCAAATCCATCACTGCCGACAACAATGACGCGCCTCAAATTGCGATTCACTCGCGGCAGGCGGACATGGTGACGTTCCGCTCCAATTCCCCACTCGGCACTCAGGTGCCCGTGTTGGACTTTTAGGCGCAGACCAAAGCCCGACATCACCAAAATTCCATGCTTGCCAATTTGCTCGACAATGGGTGGACACGCTAGGGTGTGCAAAGCCGTCACGGAGGTGTAGCTCCTTTCGGTTAGGGCTTGTCAGACTGGTGGAACAGACTGGCAGGCCCGTTTGTTTATACGAACACGGTGCCCAAGTGTGGCGGAAACAGAATCTTTGCTCCACACTTCGGGCAAGCATGCTTGACTGAGTGACCTTTTCGGCCACAAGAGCAAACGATATAGAACTCGTACCGAACGATCTGGTGAGCGCGTTTTTTCCGTGCCCGTTCTTCAACGCAGATGTCGCGGGAACGCCGTGGGCTAACGTTAGGTATCCCAGCAAGGGAGTCAGCTATGAAGTTTATGCGCGCCTTCTTTCGCTTCGGAAAACGCTTTTCGTTCAGGACGCCGAGGATGGCCGCAGCCCACGGCACGAACTGTTGCTCATAAGCACCTGCATTCTCCAGCGCCTTGTTCACGTCTTCTGGACTTTGGGACTCGGAGAGCGACGGCCAAACCGAATCCCAAACTTGCTGCAATATCCATCGATTATTGTCCGCTCGCCCCAGAACCGTGGTCGGCTGGATTTGCCGATGCGGTCCCCGCCGTTTTGGCGAATCGCTGTCAAGGCCTTTTTTTGCTTTTATTCGCGCACTTTCCGGTCTAGCCATAATTGGCGGTAAGTCCGCCACCTCCGAGTCTTATTGTACGTGAAAATGGCTCATCTGCGCCCTAAATGTGTGGCGTAATTTTCGTTTGACATTTTGCTATCTCGATGTAAGTGAGAGCCTTACATAGAACTCCATGCAATAATGTCGATGTTTTTAATGTGCGTGCATACGCAGATTTGCGCATATTATTGAGGAGGTTAAACGAAATGAGACGGCGACATTCCAGTTCCCGAAAGAGAAAGCCTTCGCGGCGAAAAGGAAAACCACGCATACCAAGCTATTCAATCCTTACCGCCCGCGAGAAAGCCACATACGACCGGACTACCAATCTTGTCACCGACCTCCGTCGTGGCGAGGGTTCGTACACAGAATTACTGCGGAAGCACCACCTGGGGTCGCGCACGGCCCGCAAATATGCAGGTCGGGAGCTTCTCGGAGGAACTCGTGGCAAGCCAGTGCGCGCGAGCAAAGCTGATAGGCGTGTGCGTGACCTCAATTTCCCGCAATCTTCCGGTGACGTGCGCATCCGTACTCGCAGTTCCCGCGACGCGACAAAGCTGTCCGATTATTACAACGACCGGGACAAGCTCCTGCGCGGCAAGCTAGGTGTTGCCGACTTCGAGGCCAAGTGGCGTGGAGTACGGGTTGCCGGTCGGGAAATTTACGCCGATGCAGAGGCGATTCTCGGAATGGCGGAAGCTGACGTTTTGAAAATGGAGAACTTGTACGCCAGTGTGGGACTAGAGAGATGATCGGGCGCACTGCCAAGACCGTTCTTCGCAACTCGCGCCAGCAAGCGCGCCCGCCAAGGAAAGTCTGCCCGTACTGCATGGAGGGCGATCACATCGCTGGCGAGAACCACATACCTCACATAGTCGTAGACGCGTGCCGACCTCATCACGCCGTTCTTACCGAGGAGCGCTTGGCCGCTGGAGCTGAAATGGAGAAGCAATCGAGCCCAATTACGTCCGTCGAGATGGCCTTGCGTTCGCTCGCCGTCACAGGCCGAGCCAATGCCGCAGCAATCGAGAAACTTTCTAAGGGTTTGGAATTCTGCGCTGACAAACTAAAGTTCTCAGATAGTGGTCGGGGGACGAAGGCAACGGGGAAGAAAAATGGCCGACAGGCTTGACCTCCACTTTCGTGCGCATACAGTCCCGGTCGAACCCCAAAAGGAGCACCGGATGAACCGCCACGCAAAGCGACCGGAGCACGCACTTATCTTCCGCTGTGCGACGACCGGCGATGAAAAACAGGACCTGCTTTTCGGAGCGTACACCTGCGCCCGCGTAAAAGAGGGAAAGTACGAAGCGGAGGAGATTGGCCTGTTCTGCCGCGACGGCCACCCTGAGGAATTGCGGGTGTTGCAGCGCTTTGTGAAGAACAGCAGGTATGAGATGGGAACCATTGAACAGTTCCGGCGAAGGGTTTTCTTGAAGTACCTGAAAGCAGGAGCGCTCATTGTCGCCTACGATGCCCCCTTCGAGATCAGCCGGATTGCCGTCAAGTGGAACAAGTCCCGGAAGAGACGGCGGGCGTTCGCGTTCTATTTCCGCATGTTCCGGGACAAGAAAACGGGCAAGATGCGCCCCAGCGGCTACGAACCGGGGCTTTCGATTGAAAGTCTGGACGCCTCAAAAGCCATTTATCGCTTGATCAAGTACAAGTTTCACGACATGGATGCGGAGCGAGAAAAAGAGCAAGAGACCTCGAATGCTCATGTAATCGACCTGAAGACGCTGGCTGCCGCTCTTACTGGAGAGGCGTACACCTTCGCATCGGCTTGTGAAATCTTCAGCGCGCCAGCGAGCAGGACACGCAAAGTTCGCCCGCGCGTCACCAAAGTGGCGATTGAGCGCCTGCTGAGGGATGTGACTGCCGAACTGGAACTGCTGAGTCGCCTCAAACAGGAATTGGAGCGCCACCCATTTTATCTGGTACCCGAACGTGCCTACTCGTCAGCGACTCTGGCCAAAGGCTACTTCTCCGCAATAGGGATCAAGCCACCGGAGAAAAAATTCAAGATTCCGGACAGAATCAACGGCATCGCCATGCAAGCCTTTGTTGCGGGTCGCGCGGAATGCACCATCCGGCGAACGCCCGTACCTGTCACCTATCTCGACTTCCATGCCCAGTTCCCGGCGGTGATCAATCTGCTCGACTGCCGGGAAATACTGTGCGCAGAGAGTCTGGAGTTTGCCGACTTCACTGCCGAAGCACGGCAGTTGCTGGGACACGTAAAGCCGGACGATTGTTACTGCCCAGCCTTCTGGAAGCGGCTTCGCTGGTTCGCGCTCGTGGAACCAAACGAGGATGTTCTGCCTATGCGTGCGAAATTCGGCCAACGCGAGGATTCCGACCCGACACTGGGATGGAATTTTCTCACCTCAAAGCAGCCCATCTGGGTGACGGGTTTGGACGCCGTCGCGGCAAAACTGATGACAGGCAAGCCCCTCAAGATATTGAAGGCCATCAAGGTGATCCCGCACGGAGTGCAATCTGGGCTGGCACCAGTCAAACTCTACGGCCAGCTCGAACTAGATCCTCGTCGAGACGATCTCGCCGTGAAACTCGTCGAATTGCGCGCCTCTTTGAAAACAAAAAAACCAAAGCTGGCGGGTGGATTGAAGGTGGCAGCCAACAGCGCGGCCTTCGGCATACTCTGCCAGATCGATGTCACGGACTTGGATTCGCCCTCTCCCTTGCATGTGTTTTCCGGCGAGGCGAACTATCCAACGCTGCCGGTGAAGGTTTGGGAGCAGCCCGCCGAGTTCTATAGCCCCGTAGTCGCCTCCCTCGTCACAGGCGGGTCGCATCTGTTCTGCGCCATGTTGGAGTGTGCGGTGCGAGAGATGGGAGGTCACATCGCTGCGATGGACACCGACAGCGCCATGATCGTCTCAACCAGAGACGGCGGACTGGTTCCATGCGGGGGCGGACCTGAGAGGCTGGAGAAGTACCACGCACCGGGCGGAAACGCCGCCATTCACGCGCTGTCCTGGGCTGAAGTGGATCGTATCCGTGAGCGGTTCGAGGCCCTCAATCCATGGCGCGATACCCTGAAAGCTCCGTCCTTGAAGTTGGAGGAAGAGAACTTTGCCCCGGATGGTGAGCGCCAACTGTTGTACGCCTATTGCATCTCAGCGAAGTTGTACTGCCTCTATAACCTTGATGGAGGCAAACTGCTGGTCCGCAAACCTTCCGGCCATGGACTCGGATTCTTACAGGCACCCTACACAATTGCGGACTGGAAGAGAAAGACGGGCCGAAAGTGGAACGAAGACTTGTCGCCCTGGGTCTTTGAGGCTTGGCATCACATCCTTTCGCGCGAACTGGGCCTTCCACATAAGCCGCCGTCCTGGTTGAAGCAGCCAGCGGTCATGGCGGTGCCAATTACAACACCTAACGTGCTGTCACGACTTGGCTCCTTCAAAGATGATCTTCGTCCCTTCACGGTGGTCACCGTCCCATTCCCCAAACGGGAAACAGTCAGAGACCCCCTCTGGAGGGGATACTTCATCACGCCGCAAACGGAGAAACTCAACGATTTGCACGGGCGTACGATGGTGAACATCGTCAGCGGTGAGAGCTTCCACATTTACGATAAAAATTCGTCGAGATTGCCCAAACCTCCGGGCTGGCTTTCTCTCAAGACGATGGAAGACGAAATCAATCACATCCTGTCGAGAGCGGAAACCAAGTTCTGCGCTCCCAATGGCGGCGTATGCACAAGCAGGACCCTCGGCCTGCTTGCCCGAAGGCATATCGTGGCCGGCGAGTTTCATTACATCGGCAAAGAGGCGTCTACGCGCTGGGCGGGCGGCCCCGATCCGTCAATGCTGGCTGACGCGGGGGCGCTGGACCCGGCGGAGGAGACTTGCCGCGAGTACGAAAGAGTAGTCGACGCAAAATATCTAGATCAAATCCGGACCGAAGCGAAAGGGTTCTCCACGAAGCGCCTTGCCCGTCTATCCAGACTAGGCGAGTGCACAATAAGAAACTTCAAGAACGGGAAAGGCAACGTGCGACCTCGTTCGCTGCGAAAGCTGATAGTAGCTATCCATGATCTACAAAACAAAAGGGTGAAGAATTAACCGGGATGGCCTCGGGCGTGTGCGCTCCCGCTATCAGGAATGGTCAGTGAGTGTAAGGGCGATGTTACACCAATGGACTCCCCAGCGAGTATCTGTGTCGTAAAATCGCTTCGTGAACAGCGCACGTGCAGATGTCGAATCGCGTGGTCAGCGACCAGATTAGTGGTTCAGGATCATCTGGTCCTTGCTTCGCGCTTGCGCCTCATCGAATCCCTTGAAGAGATTTATGCCACTTTGCGTTTCCATCGCAGGCTCGGACAGGAGGGCGTTCAGAGTTGAGTCATTGACCGAGACGTGACAATTCTTAGGCCCAAAACACTTGGCCAACCCATAAACGCTGGCGACGGCAACATTCCCCTTATCTTCAACGCAAATCATTTTCACCGTAATCACGACATCCATCTTTCCCTTGTCGCTCAAGTCGGGCACCAGTTCGTATTTCTTCGAGCTCTGGAGTGCCTCCTTGAACGCCGATAGAATCACTGACCCTGATTTCAATGTGCAGTTCGTTATTAAAAACACCGGCTTCACTTGGTCTTGTGTGCGAGCCTGTTGTTGGTCCTGCGCGTGGTCCTGTGCTTGAGCCTGCGGGACGCTTGATAAGGAATTAAATGAAGCTGTCTGCGTGGCCGGATGCGCCTCTTGCCATTTGCGAATGCGTTCCTGCACATCAGCAAGCTGAGCTGGTGTCAGCAGCACTTCGGCTTTGTCGCGATGGTCCTTCACGAATCCTTGTTCGAGGGATGTCGCAGCAATCGCTATCCAGAAATAGGCTTGTACGTTGTCCTTTTGTACGCCTATACCATCGTGATAAGCCAGACCCAGATTATATTGAGCCTTCGCAAGGCCTTGGTCGGCAGCCTTCTGCCACCAACGAGCGGCCTCGGCGGTATCCTTTTCGACACCGTTTCCTAAGTTGTAAGCCTGTCCGAGGTTGTATTGAGCCGCTGCGTAGCCTTGGTCGCCTGCTTTGCGATACCAACGCAAAGCTTCGGCGGTGTCCTTTGTGACGCCTGTGCCAGAGTCATACGCAGCTCCAAGCCAGAACTGACCGGCAGAATTGCCCTGATCGGCGGACTTGCGCAACCACTTGACTCCCTCTGCCTCGTCCTTTGGAACTCCTGCGCCTTGGAGGTAGAACATTCCGAGGCTGAACTGGGAGGCTGCGTTGCCGTTTTCGGCAGCCTTGGTGTGCCAGCGCACGCTTTCCACTTCATCTTTTGGAACGCCCATTCCCAAGCCATACGCCGTTCCGAGATTGCCTTCAGCCGTTACATCGCCTTGCTCGGCGGCCTTCTTCCACCAGCGAACGGCTGCAGCGTAGTTCTTTGGAACGCCCGCTCCTAGGGAATAAACCGATCCAAGGCTTACCTGCGCTGATACGTTGCCATGCTCCGCAGCCTTCTCCCACCACTGCACGGCTTTCTCCTCGTCCTTCGGGACTCCCTCACCTAGGTGATACGCCTTGGCAAGGGCCAATTGTGCTTGTACATCACCGTCCTCAGCCTTGCTCTTGAGTTCGGTAATGCTTTGCGTGTACCCGAAGGGCAGTATCGCGAGCAAACAGAAAACAGCGCACAAGAACGTGTGCCACCGGGCAGTGTGCCTGAGAAGCTGTGTTTTCATGGGATAGAGCTTACTCTTGAACTTACAACACTTCCAGATCGACTGTCGTTAGCAGGCGTTTACACTCAGAACCGGATTGTGAGTGTAATCGGGATGTTTCGCCAAATGACCAGGATCACGGCATAGTTCACTTGGCTTGTTCGACCCAGACGACAAAGCTTAAGTTATTGCCATGGTAGTCTCCCGTGATCTCCCAGCAGCCGGGAGTGGGTACATATACACCTGTCAGCATGGCAGAACCAGGTCCTTGAAAGGCGTTGGTCGGCGGCAACACCAAGGAGGGACGGAGCGGGCCCGTCGAGCTGTCTCCCCGTGACCTTTATTGCAGGGCGCTCTTCCGTACGCGAATCGTAGCCCAAACGCATCCAAAAGATTTTTGTTGTTAAAGGCTGGACTTCCTGCTCGTGCCCTGGCTGGTGTCGCGCCCATTCCCAGATCGCGCGTTCGGGAAGGAAGGTCCACAGCTTCTCCGTACCCAGCCAAAAGGAGTTTTCATCGCGCTTATAAGGGACGGGCGGTATGAATTCCTTTGCGGACCGACGCGTAATCGGGCAAGAAGCGGGCGGCGCAGGCTGAGGTTGACCCGAGGGCTCCTGAGGAGAATTCTGCTGGCTCCTTGCGGTCGAGGCCACTAACGCAACTACTAGGACGAATCGGACAGCAGTCATTGCGTTCGATCCTCCTTCTTCAAAGCGGGCCCTCGTCAAAACGGGCCGCATCTCCCACTCTCCAAAGACGGTTGCAGCAACGACGTGTTAACAAAGTATCTTAACTGACCAGGCTAGTACACTCATTGACCTCCGCCCCCCACCCCCACTTCCGCCCCAACTCAAAATCCACCCATCTCCACTCAGCGCCCCACGCGGGCGCGCGCCGCGTACCCCGACCAAGCAAAGGGACGCCCGTTCCGGCCACGAATGAGCTGAGTTGCGAATGAGTTGATCTAAGGCAGAGCAGAGATGAGTCCCCATCCAACCCGATTTCGGAGATGGGGGGCGCTATTTACCCATCTCTTTCCCTTCTCCCGTCAAACCGGGATGGGGTCGACGCATAAACCTCAAAGATTGTGTGGAAGCAGGCGACTCGTCGGCTCTTTTTTGCATCCCTGGAACTACAGTTGTTACACTCCAGCGGGGGAGGTTTCCATGCTCCGAGCCTCTGCTTTCGCATTATTCGCCGTTCTAGCCGCCGCGCCCGCCAAATCCACCTGGGTAGTGCCCAACTTCCACGACCTGATGATCAAGACCCGCGAAACCCGCGGCCTCTCACACCCCATGGTAGCTGCCTGGTACTTCAAAGGTCCCCGCCAGCGCGCCGAGCACCTCTCAGAATCCTCTCTGAATCGTCTGCCGTTCGTGGCCAGCATTATGCAGTGCGACCTGCGAACCCGCATCTTTCTTCAGGAGCACATGAAAACCTACACATCCTTCGTCGTTCCCGTGGAAGAAAAAGAACGTACCCGCCTGCACCCTCTCCCGCCTAAACCGCCCACCGGCCCCGAAGTCACTGTCACTTCTGATTCAGTCGACACCGGCGAGCGCCGCCAGATCGGCAGCTACGAAGCTCACCGCATCAAGACCACCATTACCATCGAACCCGGCAAGGACGCGGCCACCAAACCAGGCAAGGTCGAAATCGATGGTTGGTATCTAGACTTGCCGGGACTCAACTGCGGTGAGGATTCCGCCCGCGAGAATTTTCCTCCGGTCGCCGAGTGGATGGTGCTGGTGCGCGGAGCCGCACACGACCACCTGATCTTCAAAAATCTAGGTACGCCGCCGCGCGGTTTGGTGGTGGACGAGTCTTCGACACAAAGGCAGGCCGGAAACACAATCGTCAACAAGATCGAGTTGTTGGAAGCCTCCGATCAGCTGCTCGATGAATCGCTATTCGAAGTCCCTCCCGACTACGTCCCCAGGGAAAAGCCCGAGAGCCACACGCTCCAGAAAATTCCCGATCCAAACGCCCCGCAGCCATGAGCGTTGTACACGCCAGGTGGTCAAACGCATGCGGAATAGTTATATCCGGGTGCCCCATTTCTCGCGTCTTTTGCGAGAAGTGGGGTTTTTGAAATGGCGGACCGACCCCCGATTCAAGAATCCACGAGCACCGCAGCGGACAATTCCCCCGAATTTTCGTGCTATAGTTCCACGCCATAAGGCCACCGCAGCCTCAATCTGCGTTCGTAAAGAGGCTTCGGCAGGGGGACCCGATGGAAAGCAATCGCTCTTCGCACTCCCGTCTTCTTCTCTTCGTCTTTATCTTTGCGATCTCGGCGATTTTCGCATTCGCGTTGCCGCCAACCGCCGCCGCCAGCGCCACCAAAGTCATTTACCCATTCGCCGGAGGCAACGACGGCGAGTACCTCGACACTGACCTGGTAATGGACAGCGCCGGCAACCTCTACGGCTCAACCGTGCAAGGCGGTGACTTCGGCAGCGGCACCGTGTTCGAGCTATCGCCCAACGGCGCAAGCTGGACTCACACCGTTCTCTACAGCTTCACCGGCGGCACCGATGGAGGCGAGCCCTACAAAGGCGTCACCCTCGATCCCCACGGGAACATCTACGGCACAGCCGTAACCGGTGGTGGAGGCTCTTGTGAAGGCGGCTGCGGCGTAGTTTTCAAGCTGACCAAGAACGCCAACGGAACCTGGACCCAGACCGTAATCCACCAGTTCACCGGAGGCAGCGACGGCTCCGGCCCAGGCAGCGGCCTCACATTCGATCCGCACGGAAACCTTTACGGAATGACTCCCACTGGCGGAACCTACGGCGTCGGCACCGTCTATCAACTGCAACATCAGGCCAGCGGCACATGGAATCTGAACGTGATCCACACCTTCACCGGCGGTGACGATGGATTGGGCGGCTCAGCCGGCCGCTTGATTCTCGATCGTGCCGGCATTCTCTACGGAGTTACCACCGTTGGCGGAGCGTACGGCGACGGCGTAGTCTTCGAGATCACCCAAGCCAACGGCACCTGGACGCTGACCACGCTCTACGCCTTCAAAGATCAGCCGGACGGCGCGCTGCCCTATGGCGGCTTGATCTCCGACAAAGCAGGGAATCTCTACGGCACCACCTACTACGCCGGTATCTATGATTGGGGTACGGTCTACAAGCTCACTCACGCCAACGGCGCGTGGAAGGAGACGAACCTCTACAGCTTCAAAGGTACCAGCGACGGCGGCGCTCCCATCAGCACTCTCGTTTCCGATAGCGCTGGCAACTTGTACGGCACCACCAGCGCCGGCGGAACACAGTGCGACTGCGGCACAATCTTCAAGCTGACTCCCAATGCAGACGGCACCTGGACCGAGAGCGTCCCTTACCGCTTCCCTGGCACGCCCGGCGCGGGCTTTTCCTACAACGGAATGGTCTCCGACAACGCCGGTAACTTCTACGGCGCAACCACCCACGGTGGCAGCACCAACGACGGCACCATCTACAAGTTCAAACCCTAGTCCAAATCGACGACGAATCGACGACGATCGAAGGCGCTCCGAAGACCTCCGATCACCGCACGGGACTGCTCCGCAGTTCCTGTAGTTCGCGGGTCGACGCAAAGCCCTTGCCTCGCCGCTCGTTTTGGGATACAAAACGGCACAGGTCAACCATGAGTATCCGTTGTTGCGCTCTCCAGCTTCTGCTCATTGCCGTTTCCACGCTCCCGAAGGCCGCTGCGCAGGAACCCTCCACAAGTCCGACGGCCAAGCCGGACGCCGAGAAAGCCGCCACCGACAAGCCCGACTACTCCAAGGAATCCTTCGTAACGGAATACATGCGCTCGCGCTACCGGTTTGAGAATGACGGAACCGGACGTCGCGAAAGCATCTTCCGGATTCGCGTACAAAGCGAAGCAGGAGTGCAACGCTGGGGACAATTGCGCCTCGCCTACAACTCGGCCAACGAGCGCATAGAAATCCCCTACGTCCGCGTGCTCAAGCGGGATGGCAGCGTGGTCACTGCCGGAGCTGAAGCGGTGCAGGACCTCAGCGGCGCGGTGCAACAGGTTGCTCCCGCCTACACCGATTACCGGGAGAAGCACGTCACCGTTCCCGGACTGCGGCCCGGCGACGTGCTGGAATTCCAGTCGGTCACCGTGGTCCACACCGCTCTCGCGCCCGGTCAGTTTTGGACCCAGTATGACTTTGATCAAACCAACATCCTGCTGGACGAACAACTCGAAATCGACATTCCTGCCAGCCGCACCGTCAAGCTAAAGACAAAACCCGGCACCGACCCCGTGATCACGGAACAAAACGGAAGACGCATCTATCGCTGGAACAGCTCGCATCTCGTCCGCGAAGAAGACAGCAAAGATAAGGATAAGGATAAAGACAAAGAAAAAGAAAAGGCCAGGAAGAAGAAAAAAAAGAAAGCGGACGAGCCTCCCACTATCCAGCTCTCCACCTTTGGAAGTTGGGAAGAAGTCGGGCGCTGGTACGCGGCGCTGGAAAAAGACCGGCGTGTCCCGTCCAAGGAAGTCCAGGCCAAAGCTGCCGAACTCACTAAGGGACTCACTTCCGACCTCGACAAAACGCAAGCTCTCTACGATTTCGTGGCGCAGAATTTTCGCTACGTCAGTCTGTCACTGGGTCAGGCGCGCTACCAGCCGCAAGCTGCCGGGGACGTGCTGCACAACCAGTACGGCGACTGCAAAGATAAGAACACGCTCTTGGCCGCTCTGCTGGAGGCCGAGGGACTGCATTCCTCCACGGTGCTGATCAACTTCTTCCGCAAGCTCGATACCGACGTCCCTTCACCGTCACAGTTCAATCATGCCATCACGATGGTGCCGGTTGGAAAAGAAGAAGTCTGGATGGACACGACCACTGAGGTCGCTCCCTTTCGCCTGCTTTCCTATTCCTTGCGCAAGAAGCAGGCTTTAGTGATTCCGCCCGGTGGCGTACCTCATTTGGAAGAGACCCCGGCTGATCCACCCGTCCCCGATACTGAAATTGCTCGAATCGAAGGAAAGGTCAACGAGAGCGGCAACCTGGATGCCAAGGTCTCTTACACGGACCGTGGCGACAATGAACTTGCCCTCCGGATGGCATTCCGACGCTTCCCTTCCACCCAATGGCAGCGCCTGGTGGAAGGCGTCAACCAGACGTTGGGAGGGGAAGTGAGTAATGTGAAAGTCAGCGAACTCACTGCCACTCGCGAGCCTTTCACCCTTTCGTATGAAGTGAGCAAGCCCAATTTCGTGGACTGGTCGAAGAAAAAGCCGGAGGTGAAACTGCCGCTGTCGATGTTTAATCCGGCGAACATAGGCGCCGACGTCGGCGAAGACCAGAACGATGCTGACTCCACAAGCGCAGACCCCTTCAAGCTCGGCCCCCCCAACCAGCAGACCTACAGCATCAGGCTGGAACTCGCCCCCAGATACACCGCACAACTCCCAGTACCCATCGCGCTGGAGCGCGACTACGGAGCCTACCAAGCGACCTACGCCCTGAAAGACAATGTATTCACCGCCGAGCGCAAACTCACCATGCGCGTGGCCGAGTTGCCTCCCGCTCGCGCCGACGACTACCGCGCCTTCCGCCGCGGAGTCCTTGCCGACGCAGCCCAGCACCTCACCCTTGAAAGCGCTGGCGCCGAGTCCCGCACAATCCCCGAGGGTATGAAAACTGCCGACCTTATCAGGAGCGGGAGTGAGGCACGGCAGAATGGTAACTACACGTTGGCCATCAATCTCTTAAACCGCGCTGTCGAGGCCGATCCCAAGAGCAAGAACGCTTGGGACGCGTTGGGCCTGGCCTACTTGGACGATTACCAGGACGGCTTGGCCCGCAACGCCTTTCAGAAGCAAGTCGAGGTCAATCCTTACGATCAGAATGCCTACAACAATCTGGGCCGCGTCTACTTGCGCGAACGCAACTACGAGGAAGCAGTCAAGTGGTTCCGAAAACAGATTGAAGTCCAGCCGTTGGATAAGTATGCCCATGCAAATCTGGGGCTCGCGTATCTGGAGCAGCACATGTACGAGCAGGCCCTGCCCGAACTGGATAAAGCTGCATCTATCAACCCCGACAAAGCAGACCCTCAGGTCAGACTCGGCACGGCTTACTTGAACCTTGGTCAAGACGAGAAGGCAACGGCAGCATTTGAAAAAGCTCTGGGCCTTTCCGCTACCCCGGGAGTGTGGAACAGCATCGCCTACGCCCTGGCGCTCAAACCATCACACCTCGATCGCGCCCGCACTTATGCCGAGTCTGCGGTTTCCTCCACAGCCGCCGGTTTGCGCAACGTTTCGCTCGATCAGATCAGTCAGCGCCAGCTGGGGTTAACCTCGGCCTTGGCCAGCTATTGGGACACTCTCGGCTGGGTCGAGTTCGCCGACGGCAACGTCGACAAAGCTCAGAAATATGTCGCGGCGGCATGGGAACTGGGCCAGTCCGCAGATGAGGCGGACCACCTCGGACAAATCTTCGAGAAAAAAGGAGACAAGCAGCAAGCCATCCATTCATACGCCCTTGCCCTGAGTGCTCGCCGGCCCGAGATTGAGACCCGGGGCCGCCTCGCCGCCTTGCTGGGTGGCGACGACAAGGTCGACGCCATCGTGGAAAAGTATCACGAAGAGTTACAACGACAGCGCACCATCAAGCTGGCTGACGGAAACAAGCAGGAAGGCAAAGCCGAGTTCTTCTTCTTGTTCAGTGCCGCTCCTGGCTCGAGTGCGGCCGTCGATGCAGTAAAATTCATCAGCGGGGACGAGAAACTAAGAGCCTCGGCGGATGCCCTTCATTCCGCCAAATACCACCAGACATTTCCCGATGATAGCCCGGTGAAACTGCTGCGCCGGGGAACGTTGACCTGCAGCGGCTCTGGCGACTGCGTTCTCTTGCTTACGTTGGCCAGCGATGTGAGGTCCGTAGACTAGACTTACGCCCAGCCCGGCGCGGAGCTAGATACCTTATGGGTTGGATTTGACTTGCGCGAGCTAAGCCGCGATCAGCGGAGATGAATTGAAGCCCGAACCCCGTCCTACCCCTGCACGCTAATCCTCGAAAACGACAGCACCGCCCGCGAAGAGATCGGTCGTCCCATCGACATCGCCGGACGGAACGTGGTGAAAATCAGCATGCGCTTCACCTGCGGCAGAAGCTCCTCAGATTCGCCGGAATCGGAAAGAATCTTGTAATCCTCAACTCGCCCGTTCTTGTCCACGTAGGCTTCAATCACCAGAGAATCCGTGTTCATCGCACTCAAAGTTGTGCCGAAGACGCTCTGCTGCAACTCCGGTCCAGTACTCAACACCAGCGGCACATCCTGCGTGTTCGCCTGCACCTCGCCCGGCATGGCCAGGATCCCGATGACTAAACCAAAGATCAGCAGCGCGCAGGCCAGCCCCGCCGTCGCCGGCACCATGAAGGCGTTCACTGTATTTTCCACGCGCATGCGTAGAGCTTCAAACCGCGGACGCCGCGCCTCCGCCGACTCCCGCGAAATCGCCAGTCGCAGGTTCAGACCAAGGTCGGCCGGTTCCGCCACATGCCTAACGCTCATCAACAGTTGTTGCGTCTGCCGCAGCGTCTCGTACTCCTGCTCGCACTCCGCGCAATCTTCCAGATGCGCCTGCACGCCCAGCATCTCGGTTCCAGTGACTGCCCCGTCCAGATAAGGAGACAACAATTCCCTCGCGACAGGGCACTTCATCGTCTTAGCAGCAAACGACTTCATGGCCACATACCTCATGGCATCACCTCAACCCTTCTGCCCCCTCCAGCAACCTGTGAACGCAAACCCGTCTCTTCTTCCGGCGCGCTCAGCCCCAGCTCTCCACCCACTTCGCGAACATACGGAGCCAGCCGCTGCTTCAACGCCTGCCGTCCCCGCGTTAATCTCGATTTCACCGTCCCCAGCGAGATCTGTAACACTTCCGCGATCTCCTCATACGACATATCTTCCAGGTCGCGCAGAATCAGCGTCGTCCGGTAAGGCTCCGGCATCTGCCGCAACTCCGCATCCACCCGCTTCTGCACTTCCCGGTGCGAGACATTATCGAACGGCGAATCGCTCCGGTCGGTCAAAGCGTTCTGTATCGCCGCGTTCTGCATAAACCCCTCGTTCGCCATTCCATCCGGTTCCGCCGGCTCGATCGAGACCTCATGCGCCTTATGCCGGAACCACCACCGCTTCCGGTTCGCCGCCTCATGCAAAGCAATGCGGTAAATCCAAGTCTTCAAGCTCGACTCGCCGTGGAAGTTCTTCATCCCGCGAAACACTTTCAGGAACACATCCTGCGTAGTATCCGCCGCGTCCGCCGGATCGCTCACCATCCGATACACAAGCCCGTACACCGGACGCTGAAATTCCCCAATCAGCCACGCATAGGCCTCTTCCGAGCCGGCCTTCAGATCGGCGACAATCGTCGCTTCCTCCGCCCGTGCTCCCATCGCGCTGGCTAATTCTGCCAAGGTGGTCACTCCCGCTTACCGCATGTTCCCTGCTTACAGGATGATGCCTGCAGGATGATTATAGGTTTCCTCGCCTCATCCCCAACCAAAAAAATCTCCTGCACCCCTTGGATCATCCGCAACACGGTCACCGCAGCATGTTACCGATGCACACTCCTACCTACATAGACTCCGCCCAAGCACCCCAGGTTCCCGCCCGTAAGTCGTTTATTTGCAGGCAGAAGACGAGGCTCGTCTTCTCCTTCTGATGTCGAAGGCAACCCTTCGGCCTATTGGGCCGCCCCGCCCCGCAGCAAAATCTGCACCAGCAGCAACCACCGCCGCAGGTTGGTAGTCATAAGAAAGTTCTCCTTCACGTGCTCGCGTCCGTTCCTACCCAGTTGGGCGGCGAATTCCGGATGCGTTAGCAGGTAGCGAATCTGGTATGCGCATCCTTCCACGGAATGCACGAGCATCCCCGTGAGCTTATCGACGACCTGGTTTGGAATTCCGCCGACGGCGCTGGCGATGGTCGGCTTCCCCTTCCACAGCGCCTCGGTTACGGTCAGTCCAAAGCCTTCTTTGATCGACTTCTGCACGATCAGTGTCGAAGCCTGTTGCAACGCGTTAATCTCCAGCGCGCACCACGGTGGCAGCTCCAGAATAATGACATCCGGATCGTTCCCCACCGCTTCCCGCACTTCTCCCAGGACAATCGCGCCCTCGGGATCGTCGCTGGCCCCTCCACCCGCCAGCACCAGTTGGCAATCCACATATTTTCTGGCGAGCTTGAATGCCTGCACCACTCCCAACGGATCTTTTAGGCGGTCGAAGCGCGAGACCTGGGTCACGATGGGGCGAGAACGGTCAATTCCGAACTCATCGCAGACTCTTTGAACGAAGTTCTCGTCTAGTGGTTTGTTTTTCTCCGACAACGGGTCAATGCACGGATAAAACAGATATTGAGGGATCGGTAGCTGGCGGGCAAATGACTGCGAAGAAAAGATCGCCGCATCGTACTGCTCAATAAACGGCCGCAGAAATCCCCACACCTGCGGATGAGGGTTCGACAGGTCGATGTGGCAACGCCACACCCAGCGCGCGTGTACATTCTGCCGGGCGCGAATGAGCGCCGCCGGCTGCGGATCGTGGATGACCACAACGTCCTCGTTGAATTGCATACGCTGCCGGTTTTGCTCGTTGTAGGTCAGGAAGATTTCCTGGGCGTGACGTGTCAGTTCGTACGCTGCGCCGTGCAGTGCGTTGTGAAAAGCTTTGGTCACTTCAAAAAAATCGTTCCCGCCGGTGATGACGTCCCAGTGAGTGGTCACCTCCAGTTCTCCTAGCAGTGGCACCAGGCGATTGAGCATCTCAGCGACGCCTCCCCCGACCGCTGTGGAATTGACCATTTTCAGTGTCTTCCCCTTGAGGTCGCGGGCCAGGAAGCGAAGTTCGTCAATGACTGCCGAGGTCACAATGCTCTGGTAGTCGTCCAAGTGAGCAGGGGGAACCGGTGCGGGAGGAGTTTCCCAGGTCCGAGGCGCCATTCGCCGCTCTGCCGGCGGGGGAACGACGGTGTCGAAGGTCGTCTCCGATGGCGCCGGGCTGTCTGCGGGTTGAGTCTTTACTGGTTCCATGGATGATGATCCCTAGGTTAACGCTCTTTCCACGATTCGCACGATCTGCCATCGGACATCTTCCAGAGTCGCCGTGTAAATGTCGATCTGATTCAGCGAACGTGCCGTCTCCGTCAGCCCCGCGTCCTCGTGCAGCCATTGGGAAAAATCGTTCGACATCAACTTGATCCGGAGCCGGGCCTCGATGAAATGATGATGGATCGAGTGCAGACCCACGCCCCTGATTCCTTCCACAAACTCGTGCAGCGTGTGGGCCTGAAAACTGGTGGGTATCACGACAATATCGGACGCGCAAAAATAGAAGGTCTCCTCCGCAACGCGCGCGCTGCTTTCCGCGTTCTCGCGCAAATATTCTTCCAGTATCTGGATGAATCGCGCCCGCAACTCAGCCACGGAGGTGAATTCGCGCACGTCCACGCTCGCGAGGCCTTCCGCCAGGCTGGGTTCGTTGCAGGCCGCCAGCACCCAGTGCGCAAAATCGTTGGAGAATCCCGCACGAAGAAAGTGGTGTTCCTGGAGCGTACGGAACGTGTGTTGGAAAATCGAATCTTCAGGACACTCTCGCAGAGCGTCCAACAACTCCACAAGCGTATTCGCCTTGTATCTGGTGATACGCAGTAGGTGGGCCGAGGTGTTGAAGTAGAAGGGCTTCGCCGGCGCCCGCTGCGGGGTTGTAGCCGTTGCGCTCATCATCCGCCCACTCTCACAGCTGCTTCCCCACCCGCCGCCCCCGATCCCCGAACGGCGTGCAGCCATTGCGTGAAGAAGTCGGCCAGTTGGGCTCTCAGAAACTGTTCGATACCAAGTTGTGTCTCTTGTTTTAGCACCCAATCCTCGTTTCAAGGCTCCGTTCACACCGTGGTCACGCTGGCACGCTGTTTCTCGTGCGCGTCTTCCATGACATCCAGTCGGACCTCGCAAAGCTCCGAGATCAGATTGCCGGCCCAGCGATAAATGTTGTGCTCCTTGATGGTTCGGCGCATGCGGTGTACCCGCATCTGCTTGTCCTCTGGTTCCATTTCCAGAGCGACCCGGATCGCTTCCGCCGACTGATCGATGTCGTATGGATTTACCAACAGGGCATCGCGCAGTTCGCGTGCGGCCCCCGTGAACTGGCTCAGGATCAGCACCCCACGTTCGTCCCGGCGCGCAGCCAGGAATTCTTTCGCCACCAGGTTCATCCCGTCGTGCAGCGATGTGACCATGCAGAGATCGGCCGCTCGATAATAGGGTGCGATCTCGCTGTGGCTGTGCTGGCGGTTCAGGAACACAATGGGTTTCCAATGAGCGGACTGAAAACGCCAGTTGATCCGGTCGGCTTCCGCTTCCACCTCCGCCATCAAGTCGTGATAGCGCTTGATGTGCGTCCGGCTGGGCGCCCCGATCTGCACGAATGTGAATTTCCCCTGATAGTTTGAATATTTCTCCAGGAACCGCTCCACTGCGAGAAAGCGCTCCAGGATGCCTTTTGTGTAGTCCACCCGGTCCACGCCGACCCCGAGGAACATTGCTTCCGTGCCCAGACTGTGCATCAACGACGCACGCTGCACATACGTAAACCCAGAGTTGTCGCCCGCCCCGGGTTCGTCGTCCGTCAAGTCCACACTGATGGGGAACGGCCGGACCATGGTGTGATGGTCCTGGCGCAAGACCGAAAAGTGCTCCCAGTCCACCCGCGATTCCACTACCCGGTCCACCGTCTGCAAGAAATTGTTGCAGTGCGATTGCACGTGAAAACCGATGAGGTCCGCGCCCAACAGGCCGTCTACCAACTGCCGCTGCCAGGGGCAGATGCCGAAGGCTTCCGGGTTCGGCCACGGGATATGCCAGAAGATAGCCACGCGGGCGTCTGGCCTTTTCTCTTTGATAAGCCGCGGCAGGAGCGCGAAGTGATAATCCTGGACCAGAATCACCGGACTCGGAGTGTCTTTGATTTCCTCCAGCACCGCATCCGTGAACTTGCGATTGACTTCCTGATAATGCTGCCAGTCGGACGCACGGAAGATCGGGCGAGTGTGCGCGATATGGCAAAGCGGCCACAGACCCTCATTCGAAAAGCCGTAGTAGTAGCCCTCTTCCTCCTGCTTGCTCAGCCACACCCGTCGCAGGGTGTAGCGCGCGTCATCGGGAGGAACGCGAAGTCGATCGTGCGCATCTACAACTTCCAGGTCTGCGTCTCCACTGCCGTGCGCGATCCAGGTACCGTCGCAGGCGTTGAGCACAGGTTCCAGCGCGGTCACCAGACCGCTCGGGGGCACCACTACCTTCAGCGACTTCCCGCTTCGCTGGTGAATGTAAGGCTCGCGGTTGGAGACGACGAACAGCCGGCTGCCCTCAAGTCGAGTCTGGATGTGCACGGAAAGCCGGTCCGCCGTCCACATCGACTCCCCAGCTTCTCGCAGTCGCGCCTCGTTCTCGGCAGCACTGCGGGCCAAATTTAGGCTCTCAGCCATCGTGGCAACCTCGCGCGCCAGAGGCCGGAACATATCGAGATTCGGCATCGCCTGCTGTGCGGAAATTCGCCCCGTACGCAGCGCCCGCATCCAGTGCGCGGCCCGCGCGATCGGCCCCTGGATGCTCCAGCGTACGATCAGCACCGTGATGAAAACGATCAGGAAGACCTGCGTCAACACACGGACAAATGCTTCCCGCCACACATGCAGCACTTGCGCATGGATGTAGCCCGCGTCGTGGATAATCGCCAGTCCACCCACCAATTCATCCTGATGGTGAAGTGGTAAGGCGACAATCAGGACTGGAGCGCTTCCCAACTTAACGAACGAACTCTCATCGTGATCTTCCTCCAGGGCCTGAGTGAGTGCCAGCGGTTTAGTTGTGAGCACACTCCGCAGTTCCGGGGTCATCGCCACTAACTCAGCCTGCCGGTCGTAGACGGCCACTCCAATCAAATGTTCGCGATTGCCGAAGCGCTGGACCAGGCGCTGCAGGGCCTGGTTCGACCCCGTTCCCCACGCCTTCTCCACGTTGCCGGCCAAACTCTCACCCAGTACCTCGGCACGCCGCTCCAAGTCGCCGCGCAGCGCGCGCCGTTCCACCACTACCTGATAATAGGAGAAGCCGAGAGACACCAGCGTGATGCCGAGAATTAGCGAAATGATCAGCCGAACACTCAACAACCGCATGCACGGACCTCCTGCAGCGCAGCTTTGTTATGTTGCCGGGATCGACGAAAAAGTTGGCGCACGCGCGGGGTACTTCTTCCGGGAGATCAAAGAGAGGGGCGGAGGGGCGGAGGCGCGCAGGCCGTCCCTCGCTCAAAGAAACGCCTAAACTGGGTCGATCGCAGTGACTCGAATCATGCCCGTCGAGTCATCCAGAACGCCGGTCACTTTCACGTCCTTGTTGACGAAGGCCTTCGCCTTCTGTTGATCGTCCAGTTTGTACGTGGTCTTGCCTTCCGCGTCCGAAAGAACAAGCATGGTTCCGGATTTCACGATCTTGCCGGAAAACGTTTTTGTTTCAGTCGCAGGTTTCTGGGTTTCCGGTCGCTGCATCTGGTCCTGCGCGGCTATCGTGTTGGTCACGTTTGAGTTCGGTGCAGTGGCCGCCTGCCCGGCGTAGCAGAACCCGCCAATCGCGATGGCGGCCGGCAATGCAGCACACAGTAAGGTTCCTCTCTTCTTCATGGCAGTCTCCTAGGGGAGGGATTTGCTTCCTGGGCGAGGAGTGTGCAACTTCCCTTCCAATAGCCGGAGACCTTCCCAAATCGTTGAAATATCAATCACTTAGCACGAACTGCGAAAATGTGGCATAGTGCAAAGATGGCGGATGACGAGAAAATAGTTCCGGCTCTCGCCTCCCGCACATACCGGGCCGCTGCCCTTTGATTCTACGAATTCAGCCGGTACAGGAAAAAACTGCGGAGAACCATATGCAAAAAATCACGCCCTTCTTGTGGTTCGACAACAACGCCGAAGAAGCCATGAATTTCTACGTCTCTATCTTCAGGAACTCCAAAGTTGGCACTGTCACCCGCTACGGAGACGCCGGCCCCGGCCCCAAAGGCTCCGTAATGTCCGCCACCTTCACACTCGACGGACAAGACTTCTTCGCCCTCAACGGCGGCCCGCAATTTGCTTTCACGCCTGCCATTTCATTCTTCGTCAACTGCGAAACTCAGCAGGAAGTAGACGAACTCTGGGAAAACCTTTCCGCCGGCGGAAGAAAAGACAGATGCGGCTGGCTGCAAGACAAATATGGTTTGTCCTGGCAGATCATCCCCTCTGCTCTAACCACATTGTTGCGGGACAAAGATCCCGCGAAAGCAAACAGGGTAATGAAAGCCATGCTCCAGATGGACAAAATCGACATAGCACAGCTGAAGCAGGCCTACAACGGTGGATAACTCGAGAGACAAAACGGCGCCTACGCCGTAGTCGTCCGCGCCTGCTCCGGAAGCCTCTCCACAATCTGCCGCACCGCCTCCAACAATTTGTCCGACCCCTTGTCCAACTCAAGTCCGGATTTTTCCAGAAACCCGGCCGCTCCATCTGCTTGCAACCGCTCCGCATTCTTCTGCGACAGACCTGAGATCACCACCACCGGAATCGCCTTCGTCAACGAATCTTTCTTCAGCGCCAACAGCACCTCCGGACCGCTCATCTTCGGCAACAACATGTCCAGCAGAATCAGGTCCGGCAATTTCTCCCGCGCCACCCGCAAGGCTTCTTCGCCATCGGCCGCGCTGCTCATCTCATACCCCGCCCGCGCCAGCGCACGCTCCGTCGCCAGTCTCAGAAACTTGCTGTCTTCCACCAGCAGAATCTTGGTCATGAACCGATGGCCTTTCCAACGTTTCCTGAACCTTGGTCCGTGCGCGCAGCGCCCAGCGCCGAGCCGGACCCTTTCCGCAGCCCTCCCATTCTCTATCGGCAATTTTCGGATTCAGAACAGAAACGCCAGCAATTCTCGCAGAGCAATAGATTCCTTAAGCGCTCCTAATAAATCGGACTTGCCTGGGAATCGGCGCTAATGATTGTCCAACGCCTTATCGCGCTCCAGAAAATCCTCTCACGAGAAAGCTGCGGCCTGCGCTAGTTCGTCGTAGACGAGAGATTTGATCATCTCTTTCGGCGCCCCGTATAATCAAAAAATCGCATGCGATCTTCTGTAACGCCTCGGGACTTGACATCCGACCTTCCCGAATCTCGTTCAACCACTGATTATTCTGAGCGCCGATCGATTCCGCGCTCTGCCGGAATGCTGATTGCATTATGGCTGGCGATTTATGTGGCCAGCATGTTCACGCCACCGCTACTCGACGATGTCGACACGGTCCATGCCGAAGCCGCTCGCGAAATGCTCGTCCGTCACGATTGGGTCACGCTGTACACGAACGGGTTTCGTTATCTCGAGAAAGCCCCTCTGATGTACTGGGAAGTAGCCATCAGTTACAAGCTGTTCGGCATCAGCGATTGGAGCACCCGTTTCCCGCTGATGTTGGGTGTGTTGGCGTTGGTGCTTGCAACCTACGCGTTGGGGCGGTTTGCGTTTGGCGACCGAGGCGGGTTCTATGCCGGGCTTGCGCTTGTCACATCGGTGGGTACGTTCATCTTTACGAGATTCCTCATTCCTGATGTGCTGGTAGCCCTATGGCTTACCCTTGGCTACTACTTCTTCTTGCGATCGCTGGAAGAGAGTCCGCCTTCGCGTGTGACGTGCTGGGGATTCGCCGCAACATGCGCGCTGAGCGTGTTGACCAAGGGCTTAATCGGGCTGGTATTTCCGGCGGGCGCCATCGGGCTCTATCTCCTGCTGACCCGAAATCTGCGACACATCTGGAAGTTGCGGCTCGTCTCCAGCACTATTGTCTTTCTGGTAATTGCTGCGCCGTGGCATATCCTGGCGGCAATTCGGAATCCTCCACAAGGACAGGCGCGCGGATTTTTCTGGTTCTACTTCATCAACGAACACGTGATGCGCTTCCTGAACAAGCGCGTGCCGCCCGGCTACGATACGGTACCTCTTCTTTTGTTCTGGATTCTGCTTGTGGTATGGCTGCTCCCCTGGGCAGTCTTCCTTCCACAGGCCTTACGAGAGGTACCAGTTCGAGTCAGCCGAATACGCAACGGAATGGATCACCGGCAGCGCTCAAATTTGCTATTCGCATCGTGGGCGCTCGTCATTCTCGGCTTCTTCAGTTTCTCGACCCGACAGGAGTACTACACCATCCCAGCCCTTCCCGCCATTGCCCTGCTCGTCGGCGGCTGGCTCCAGCGGGAAGAATCCAGTAGAAGCGACAGCGGGGAGCACCGAGCCAGCCGCATTTCATCAACTGTGCTCCTGGTAGTTGGGATTCTGGCATTCGTTGTTGGAATGGTCTTGCTGGCCGGGACACATCGGCCCGCAGCTGGCGCAGATCTTGCAGATCTGTTGAAGAAAAATCCGCAGGACTACGATTTCTCCCTCGGACATGTGCTTGACCTCACACCCGAGGCTCTGGGTTTATTTCGTGGGCCACTCCTGGGCTTCTCGCTATCCATGCTGCTGGGTACGGTTGCAAACTGGTGGATGCGGCGGCGCGGGCTCACGCGATGGGGCAATGTCGCGCTGACACTGATGATGGTCGGATTGCTGACCTGCGTACATTTCGCCTTTGTGGTGTTCAACCCGATTCTCTCTTCCCACGACCTCGCCGTGGCTATTCAGAAGGAGTTCCGCCCGGGGGATGTGATCGTCGTGGACAGACAGTACTCGAAAGCGTCATCGCTGAATTTCTACACCGGGATTCCCTTGCATATCCTGGACGAGCCGAGAGGAAATCTGTGGTTCGGTGCAAAGTTTCCTGACGCGCCCGCGCTCTTTGAGACTCAGGAGTCGCTCGCCAAGCTATGGCGAGGGCCTCAGCGCGTGTTTGTTTGGACCGATCAAGACGATCCGAAAGAATTGCAAGGTTTGCCACACTTCCTGCTGGCACGCCGCGGCGGAAAAACGATATTCACCAACCAGAAGCCTTGATTTGTTTCCTATGAAGGACCGGTTGCCAGTCCTTGGCCGCTTCAGCAAGAGCATGAAGGGAAAGCCAGGCCGTCCCGGTCGCCCTCACTCATTTGGAATGTCAAGGCGCGCATGTCTTCATTCAGGTGATCGAGTTTTGACGTTCCCACGACCGCGTGAAAATTCGGCGCGGTTTGCAATATGTAATTGAGCGCGATAGCCGGCAGCGGAACACCATATTTCTGGCCGAGAGATATGAGCCGCCTTATCCTTCGCTCGTCCTCTGGTTTGTGTTCAGCCAAGCGCCTGTCGATGCATCTCTTTAGGCCGCCGCGCCCCAGTGGCGAGTAGGCAAGGAAAGGAAGACCATTTTCCCGAAGATAGTCTACGTACGTCCCGTCGCGGGAAATGTCTTGCGCACCCTTCCACCGCTCCCCATCCCTGGCTGGGAGAGCGTTAAATTCATTGCTCACCCACGGCACGACGTTTGCTTCCCGCAAGCAGGCCCGCAACTCCTTGAGCCTGGCAAGAGAAACATTGGAATATCCGACATTATGGACCTTCCCGGATCTCAAGAGTTCAACACTCCATTCGGCAATCGCCTGCGCAGGAACCTTCGGATCGTCGTAGTGCAATAGATAGATGTCGATGTAATCGGCGCCAAGGGCTCGTAACGAATTGTCCAGTTGCCGCAATAGGGTTTTCCGCGTCAGCGGCGTTCTGAAAACGCTCGGGTGTCCGCCCTTCGAGATGATCCGAAAGGCGCTGCGACCCAACGGATGTTTCCTGACGAAGCGCCCGACAACCCCTTCGCTCCAGTACATCCTGGCCGTATCGAACGAGTTGATGCCCATCTCAACGGCGCCGTCCATGATCGCATCCGCGCGCTTTGTCGGAGCGATATTCCAAGACGCAAGATTCGGCACCGCAATCATCCAATCAGTGCCGAGAACGATTCTTGACATTTCGGATTTCATGTCGCTGCCTTAGATGTAGGTCTTGATCAAACGCTCCGCCAGGCGATGGGCGAGCGCCATGATCGTAAGCGAGGGATGCTTCTCGCTGAGAGCCGGTATCACGCTGCCGTCACAGACATAAAGGTTCTTACTCCTGAAATATTTAAGGTCCTTGTCGACCACTCCGCCTCCCGGGTCAGCGGCCATTCGGCAGGTGCCCGCGTAATGGATGCCTGATCCCGGAGGGGACCCGACGTTATCCGTGATGTAACCGCTGGCTTTCCTCAGCATTCGTCGGCCCAGCGCGGCGACCCGCCGGCTGTGGTCCGCCTCGATCTCTGACGTTTGGTAATCAATACGCGCCTGACGTTGTCCAAAATGATCTACCTGATCGGACAAGACGACCTTGTTCTTTCGCTGTGGAACGGCCGGGCTCCACAATATTAACGTCGCCGTGCTCTTAAAGACTTGCCGGGAAATGGTTTCCACCAGGAATCGGGGCAGCCGGGGCATTTCGGCCAGGTAATAAGGAGCCTTCATGAAATCCGACCAGAACTGGCCCACGAATGGAAAACGTTTCCCTTGGGAATCATTCATCTGACCGCCAAGCAATATGTGATCGCCATAACCGCGGTCTTCGTTCGCCGGCTTGAACCACAATCCAAAGAAACTGGTGCCCACGACCGCGTGCGGGGTATCCTGCAAAAACTCCCCCACTTGCTCGGCTTTGCTCCGGTCGTCGGCGAACGAGTTCAGCAGCAGCCGCGGCGATTCGATTGCCCCTGTACAGACGATGACCACGTCCGCTTCAATCTCGACGATCTGCGCGGCGCGTTCGTCGATCGCCACAACATGGGAGATCGAGAATCCCTCCGCACTGTCAGACTCGACCGCAGTGACTTTGATGGCTCGAGTATGTTCGAGCAGCCGAAAGTTCCGCAGCGCTCTTATCTCCGGCAGCAGATGCGTGGAGAATTTATAGACGCTCCCGGAACGGCACCCGCGCCCGCAATTTCCGCAGGCCACGCACTTTTGCGTAGAATCCGGCCGCAGGTCGACGGATTTCCGGTTCTCCAAAAAGAAAAGATCCGGGCCAAGCGAGCCGGTGTTGCTGTCGATGAAAACGCGGTCAATTTGTCTGGCGCTGCGGGGCGAAAGAAAGGATCCGTCCGGAAATTGACGCAAACCGTTGCGCTCACCCACCACCAATGCGAGCCGCTCGACCTCAGAATAGTGATCGGCAAGATCGCCAAGAGAAATCGGCCATCGGCAGTCCTCACTATAGGGATTGCGGTTGGCAAAATCGTCCTCTGAATACCTCAGGCAGATCCCATTCCAGAGGTTCTGCAAGCCGTTGACGTGGTGAATTTGGTAATGATGGAATCCGCCTTCCCGCGAACATTCTATGGAGCTCCGGCTACGGGCGTCCGCGAGGAGCGGATGAACGATAGAGATTTCCGGCCTGACCGGGAAAGCGGTATGAGGGCCTATTTCAAAATGGCCCTTTTGTTCCGGGCTCAGCTCGTTTTCAAATTCCGATTGCGCTGGAATCCCGCCTGAGTTGATGACCAGCACATCGGCGCCCGCCTTCGCCAGACGGTAGGCGAGGATGCCCCCGCCGGCGCCGGTACCGATCACGCAGAACTTCGCGCGAAGCGTCACCGGCCTCTCCGGGCCGAGCGCGCAAAGGCATCGCTGGCGAAATATACGTACTGCACAAAATCGCAAAGCAGCTTAATTTCGCGCCGAGTGAAATATTGTCGCGGAGTCAGATCAGGCGTCGCATTTTGTCGCCATGCCGTCCACAAAGGGCGGAGTTGGTCGTTCCGCTCCATGATCTCCGGAATCAGGCCGATGAGCGGCTCGATGCAGCCGGCGTATGGCGAGACCTGGCAGAGTCGCTTGGCCAGCGAATCATGGCCGCTCATTATCGGACCATCATCCTTAAGGCGCATCCGAACGGCCCTGGAGTCGCGTAAACAATCCGCCACGATTTTGAAAGATTTTCCACCGCACTTACTTTAAGCGCTCACCCCTCCAGAGAGATGTGAACAACTCTACCACGGTTAAAGGCGCCGGCTGGGCGGGTACCACAGCTCACACACCCCGAGCCGTTTGTAACAGCGCCGCCACCGTCTTCGTAAACGTCTCCCGCGCCTCCGCCGCGTCCTTGGGCAGAATCGTTTTTGCGATCAGCAGCATCGCCGCCCCGTGTGCCACCATCCACAGTGACGTCAGCAGTCTCTCGTGGTCGTCGCGCATCCCCCCCAACTCTGCCACCAGCTTCCGCCGCATCGCGTCCCGCGCCGGCTGCCCCACCGGCCTCACTCCGGCACGGCTCGAACGCGGTGAGTGATACAGATCGTAATTATGCTGATAAAACAGCTCGTACTCGTGGGGATGGATCAGCGCGTACTCCACATATCGCTCGCAACCCTCTTGCGCCGAGCCGGCCTCCTCCAGAGAACGGGCCATCTCCAGCCGCACCCGCTGCAACAATCCGCGCAGAATATCGTCCCGGTCCCGGAACCGCCGGTACAAGGAGGGCGTATTCGTTCCCGCTGCCCGCGCCACCGCCCGCATCGTGAGCGCCTTCTCCCCACCCTTCTTCCACAGCTTCTGCGCTGCATCCAGAATCTCGCCTTCCAGGTCCGGGTCCGGTCGTCGCGGCAAGGGCTCCTCCAGTAAAAATGATGTTCGGATATTATGTATACAGCGTAAACATAACAATGTAAAGGAAATAAGCCCGCCGCTTCCAATATTAAAAAATTGTGAATTATTTTGTTGACATCGTAAACATTACATCGTATAAATTATTAAATCGTTTAACTTAGTATTTGGACCCCTCCGCGGTATCCAAGTGCCTCAAGGAGTTAGCCAGATGTACTCGTGGGAAAACCCCGACGATAGAATTTCTATCGCCCAAATGAACTCAGAATTGCAGCACGCCCAGCTCGAGCTGCTAAGCGCCCACTGCGCCACGCACCAGCTGCGGCTGCGGTTTTCGGCGGACGATTTGGCGCGGTTTGGGCAGCGCGACATTCTGCGCAAGTCGGTGCAGGCGGCGACTGCGCTTAGCGAATATTATTCATCCATCGAAAAGAAAATTCCCAGCGCAGAGGCTGCGGCCGAGCCTTCGCGCCTTACCGAAGAACGCATTCTGGAAGCAATCGAACGACTGTCTTCTTATTTGCGCGAGCAGCGTGAGCACTATCTGCGAGCGGCAGCGCCTCTGAGCAACCACCAGAAGGCGCTGATGTGGCCTTACTTTTCGGCCGCACTGCTGGATCGCATCCGGATCACTGAACTGGATGGAAAACGCGTTCCCAACCCGCCTTTTTATGAGGAGTACCGGGCGCAGGGTTTCATCAATTTGCCTGAAATTGCTCACATGCACTCGGTGACTTTTCTTGACGTCATCGTGTTCAACGAGAAGGTTACGGAGCGAACCCTGTTTCACGGGCTAGTACACGCGGTCCAGTTTGATGTTCTGGGACTGGAGCGCTACAGCGACCTCTTTGTGCGCAACTTCGTGAACAGCAAACTGCATTTCTCGGTGCCGCTGGAAGCGCACGCGTTTTCTCTGGAGTCCAAGTTCGCGGGCACGCCCGCGGCCAGGTTTTCCGTGGAAGATCAAGTGCGCCTCTGGGCCAAGCAGGCGCGTTACTAAGCGCTGACCGTCCCTTAAAGATTCCGGAGCCCACGCTCCGGAAGCGCGGGCCTCCCCCGTCGCGGTTTCCGGGGCGGCGCAAGCCGCCCCGGAAATCTGTACAAGTTGTCCCTCCCCCATGAGGCACGGGGACGGCGCAAGCCGTCCCCGTTTTGCTAAGCGAACCCGAAAGAGTGAAGGGCCCGAGTCAGCCGCGCGTGACTATGACGAACATCGTGGGACCGGGCACCGGGTCTTCGGCGCACGCCTGAATGTCGATACCCTTCTCTGGAGTTTCGCCGCGGAGCAGGTACCACGCTTCTTTGTATTGGTCATATTTCGCTCCTGGCATTGCGGGAAAGAGAGCAACGGTTTGCATTCCGCGCACGACTCTCTCAGGAAGGATGTACCAGGTGTCTTCCGGGATGACGTACGCTGCGACAAAATCGAAGGAATCTTTCTTGTAAGGATGGCCCCCGGCTCTAATCGTGCATTGGTAGCATCGGTACTGCTTGCGCATCGTGGACTTCACCTGGACCCGGACAATTCTCTTGCTCTTGTGATGCACCAGGGAGTCGTATCCAGGAGGCTCGCCCCAGGGCCGCGCCGGGCGCAGGTCTTCCTCCATGGCGCGGGCTGCAAAACGTAATTCTGCCCATGCTCCTCGATCTTTGGAATCCTTGATGTTCCTCCAACTACGTTTTCTCACGCACCTACCCTCGTTTCCCGCGCTGGTTATCGATTTGTCGAAAATGTGCCCCAACAAAAAACGCGGCCACCAGTGGCCGCGCAATTCTTGGAACTTATTCCACTTTCCCATGCTCTTGGCGGGACGTAAAGTCTACTGAAGTAGAGTCTACTTTAGTAGGTAGAGCAAAACAGCGATTCCCAGTTGAAAATGCCTTGACAGGGCGCCGGTTGGGGAAGAGGGAAGGGGGTCCCTTCGGCTTCGCTCAGGGCAAGCTTTCGACTGCGCATGCCGATTCGCTTCGCTCTTCGGCATGCTCCGCTCAAGATGACAGAGTAGTGAGTGTCGCGCCCCCCTTTTTAGCGGGACTGGAATAAATGGCAACCAACGGGTTGCGTTTGCCGATGGCTTCCGTTAATATGCAACCCGGAGGTTGCCTATCATGAACGACCGTATCGAGAAGCGGATCGAACTCAAGGCGCCGGTTTCGCGGGTGTGGCGGGCGCTTACGGATTACCGGGAGTTTGGGGAGTGGTTTGGGGTGAAACTGGAGGGTCCATTCGCTGTGGGTCAGGTCTCGCGGGGGCAGATTACTTATCCGGGCTACGAGCATTTGAAATTGGAGGCTGTGGTCGAGAAAATGGAGCCGGAACGGGTCTTTTCCTTTACGTGGCATCCTTGCGCGATCGACCCAAAAATGGATTATTCGAAAGAGGTGCCGACACTGGTTGAATTCAAGCTGGAAAAAACTGCGAGCGGCACGTTGCTTTCGGTGACGGAATCCGGCTTCGACAAGATTCCCGCCGGCCGGCGCGCCGAGGCGTTCCGCCTGAACGATGATGGTTGGACCGAGCAGATGACGAACATCGAGAAACATGTCGCACAAAGGCCGTAGCCCACGCCGTAGCCGCGCGCCCGCCAAACGGCCGCCGCGTGCCCGCGTATTTGCCGCGCTCGGCGACGAATTGCGGCTGGCGCTGGTGGCCAAGCTCTGTGCCGGCGAGCCTCATTCCATCTCTCAGTTGACCGAGGGCTCGCGGCTGACCCGGCAGGCGGTCACCAAACATCTTCGCGTGCTGGAGAGAGTTGGGATTGTCCGCAGCGTTCATAAGGGCCGCGAAACCCGATTCCAATTCGATCCGGAGCCAATTGCGGGGATGAAGGAGTATCTCGATTCGGTTTCCCGGCAGTGGGATCGGGCCCTGGGGAGGTTGAAGGCGTTTGTGGAGAGGTAAGGGGAGTTTAGGACTTGGAGAGTTTGGCGGATCTCAGCGCTCGTTTTTCTTTTCCGCGCGCGGGTCCAGTAGGAATCTCGCTATAGCGGTTCCCGGGAGTGATCTGCGCCACCAGTTCCTTCAAGGTGGGAGCACCGCGCTTCCGACTACCAGCGCGCCGCCGGACGTGAACCAACCGCTCCACATCCTCTTCACGGAGACCGCGCTCCTCGGCGCGTTGGCGGCCGTAGGCATTGACCTCATCCCACCGCGCGCGCCGGTCGTAGTGGCGGAGCGCCTCCCGAACCAACTCACTCATGGTACGACTTTCCCGCTTGGCAATGGACTGGGCTCGCTTCAGCATCTCCGGCGGCAAAGTTACGGACAGGGTGCGAGAGCTTCTCATGCTAAGTATCATAAAGCGTGATTGAAAGACGAACGTACTCCATAATGGGAGACGACCGTGGAATCCCACCCTTCAAACGGCGAAGGATCGGGCGCCCATTTACCTCATCGCACCGAGCCCGGCGGTTGTAGTGGCGTCGCGCAGGATGGACAACAATCCACTTGCTTTTTTCTTGCGATCTGCTAGAGTGACTTGGATTTCTGATCGGGCTGTCGGCATCCTTCCCTCGCCGGCGCCAGGGCCCTGTAATCCAATCAAACTTGGAGTATGCACCCATGCGCTTGCATGCCAGCCGCCTGTTGAGCCTTCTATTAAGTGCCGTTTTCACGCTGAGCCCGCTCTTAAGTGCCCAAAACGCCAGCGGATCCACCAGTCCACTGTCGGGATCGAATGATTCGTCCGCCGTAACGCCAAACTCATCCGTGAATGCGACGGCGTCGAGCGGCCCGCTCTCCGATTACGTTCCGTGCATGTTCAGCGAAGATGAACAGGGGCCAATGCGTGCCCAGCCGCCATTTCAACGCCCGCTAGACCAGGCTGCGGCCCAGAGACTGTTAGATGCAACCTACATAGCCCTCGCGAAACCACTGAGTGGATATAGCCAGGCACCGATCTTTCTGAAGGAATTCCGGCAATACCTTCAAGACAATCTCAAGCCTGAGAACCTTGTTTGGATGACGCCCGACCAAGCAAACGCACATATCCAGAGCGTCCTTGTTTCCGCGGTGCAAAACGCGGCATCCCAGCAGATAGCCCAGACCGGAACGAAGAGTCTTATCTCTGACAGTGAACGGCAGCGGAAGAAGTTCCAGGCTGCGGATGACCTGTCGAGCATCGTTTCAGATGCAATCGCAAGGTTGAGGAGCCAAACAGCCGCAGCGACTTCGGACGGGTCGATTCGCACAGCGCAGGATGCCATAACGAACGCGGCCAACAGCAACAAAAACTTCTCTCCGACGTACCTGCAGGAGGTCGGAGGGTTGTTCCGCCAGTACGTCTCCCACTACCTCGGTAGTTTCGTAACGCGCCCTGAAGACCTTGCGAGAATCGCGCGGCAAGCAGCGTTAGAGGCCAACGACTACCCTTATTCGGATTCCCCGGACTTCGATCCGAGTAAAGCGGTTGTGGACTTGACGGCCGCGGTGGGAGCATCCGCTGATATAGCGGTCAAGAAAACCGAGGCAAGAAAATATCAGCCTCCCGAAGACGTCAGTTGCTCGATGGCTGTCATGAGCTGGAAAGAAACGAGCGACATATTCGGCCGCCGCGTTGCCAACACCTTCGTGGCAATTCAGGTAAACCTCAGAAATCTCAACAGTAAGAACGAATTCTTGGTTCATGACATCCAGGTCGCGGTTGACACGGGAGTGAGCCAGGATGCCTTTGGTCGCTTCCAGGCAGGGCGAGACAAACTGTTAGTCCGCGCGGTTGCCGAACGCGGTCGGTCGGATGACCGTAGAAACCGGGTCCTAAACAGCCTGCAGGCGATCGGTGCCATCGCAGGCGCGTCGTCCATTGTGGCCGGCACGGACGAATTCAAGAATGCCGTAGCGATATTCCAAGGCTCGTTCATAACTGGTTTCAGCAATATTTTCCCAGATCACACCGTCGAGCAATTGAACCACATCAATGATTTGGTGTTTTCCGCGTCCAATACCAGCAAAGTCGTGGTACCGGTCCAAGGATCCGTCCCGCTCGTGACCTTCATTTCCGAACGGCCGATCGAGCAATTGCCATTTGCGTGGTGCGGCCATCCGCCGCAGGGCCACCTGAATCCGGAACGGTGGGCCGGGTGGGGACCCTATCAGAACTGCGATTTCAATGGCGAAACAACAAAATCCGGACACTTCGAGGAACATCATCCTGGATATATCGAGGAGTACCACTACGACAAGAGCGGAAAGGTCCATGACGGCGGGATTGGAGAAGTTACAAAGGGCGATGGTGGGCCCTGGGGTGACCTTCCATACAGAAGCTGGAGAGCCGCTGCGGTGCGAATGCTCCAGCAACGCACCTTCGTAGTCGTTGGTGGTATTCACATACAGGAGGTTGTTAACCAGCCCAAAATCGCTAATCTTGACTGTCCTACTTTGGGAAGTGGCCAAGTCGACATTTCACAAACCAAAGATGGGATGGTTACGTGTTCTGTGACGGGAACTGGTCTGGGCCTGGTGAGCGCAGTCACACTTGAAAAGGGCGACAGCAAAATTGCCGGCAAAGTCAAAGCGGCGGCAGACGGCAACTCCGCTAGCCTCACGTTCAAACCGGACGATCTGTGCAGCTTCGAAGGTGCTTACTCGCTCTTTCTGACGTACAAGTCTGATGCCCAGAAGAGTCCCAATGATCTGGACTCGGGCGACAGCGCACTACTAGCGAAGCAGCCCTCCGTCAACAGCGTGAGTTTCGCTGACAACGCCTTAACGCTCAACGGCTCGTGCCTCGATCAACTCAAAGGGGTGTCCTTGGCGCCGCAAGTTACTACTGATAAGGCCGTTAAGGGAGGTGACCTAGTACCAGACAGCAAGAAGACCGCTGTCACCTCAAAGTTCCAAATACAAACAGCAAAGGAAACAACCGGTCTTAAGCCGGAGGTAATCTACTATTTGACTTACAGCACCATAATCCAACCGGACAACCAGATCAAGAAGGAGTCCTTGACTATCACCGTACCTAAGGCTGCGGCCCCATCCGGCGACGGAAAGCCCGCTGCGAAGGGTGGCGCGTCCCCTCCAACTCCCAACTAGCTGTTGTCGCGCAAAGCTGGTGTAGGAGGCCAAACTTGCGCCAACGCGACCCGCACAAAGAAAGAAAACGGGGCCGCCCCGGCCCGGCTGATGCGCTGAGAGTCCCGCCTCTACGTTCCCTCGCTCCAGCTTGCCAAATACTCTTCCTGCTCCGGGGTCAGGCGGTCGATCTTGATTCCCATCGACTCGAGCTTGAGCTTGGCTACGCGCTTGTCGAGTTCGTCCGGCACGCGGTAGACCTTTTTCTCGAGCGTCTTGAAATTTTTGACCATGTACTCGACCGAGAGGGCCTGGTCGGCGAAGCTCATGTCCATCACCGACGCGGGATGGCCCTCGGCGGCGGCGAGGTTGATGAGGCGTCCTTCACCGAGAAGGTTGATCTTGCGGCCGTCTTTCAACGAGTATTCGTCGACGAAGTTGCGGGTGGTGCGCTTGGAGGACGACATATTCTCAAGCGCGGGAATGTCGATCTCCACGTTGAAGTGGCCGGAGTTCGCAATGATCGCGCCGTCTTTCATCAGGGCGAAATGCTCTTTGACGAGCACGTTCTTGTTGCCGGTGACGGTGCAGAAGACGTCGCCGAGCTTGGCGGCTTCGGGCATGGACATAACGCGGAAGCCATCCATCACGGCTTCGAGCGCCTTGGTGGGATCGACTTCGGTGATGATGACTTCGGCGCCGTTGCCGCGGGCGCGGCTGGCGAGTCCGCGGCCGCACCAGCCGTAGCCGGCTACTACGAATTTTGAACCGGCGAGTAGGAAGTTTGTCGCGCGGATGATGCCGTCGATGGTTGACTGGCCGGTGCCGTAGCGGTTGTCGAACAAGTGTTTGGTGTCGGCGTCGTTTACCGCAACGATGGGGAACTTCAGCACGCCCTCTTTCGCCATGGCGCGGAGGCGGATGACGCCTGTGGTGGTTTCTTCGGTGCCTCCGATCACGCCTTCTAGAGCGTCGGTGCGCTTGGTGTGCAGGATGGTCACGAGGTCGGCGCCGTCGTCCATGGTGATGTGCGGCTTGTGATCGATGGCGGCTAGGATGTGGTTGTAGTAGGTGTCGTTGTCCTCACCCTTGATGGCGTAGACGGGAATGCTCTGGTCACGGACCAGGCTGGCGGAAACGTCGTCCTGAGTGGAGAGCGGATTCGAGGCGCAGAGGACCACGTCGGCGCCGCCGTCGCGCAGGCAGATGGCGAGGTTCGCGGTCTCGGCCGTGACGTGCAGGCAGGCCGAGATGCGGATGCCTTTGAGCGGCTGGTTCTTGATGAACTCTTTTCTAATAATTTGCAGCACCTTCATGGACTGGTTCGCCCACTCGATGCGCTTCTTGCCCAGTTCGGCCAGTTCCAGGCTCTTGATGTCGCTGCTGACTTGTGACGCTGTTGACATACGCCTCCTGTGGCGCTTGCACCTGCTGAAAAATTGTTTTGATTCCCCTGGTTACCTGATTCGAGAGATTAGTTTTGATTGGTCTTGCACTTTCAGAATACACGAATCGGCAGAAAGATCAGCATGTCCAAATGCTCGCAAGGGAGTGGCACTTTCGGCCTATTCCCGGGGCTGAACTTTGGTTAGCCGTTTCGGTTCTTCTGGGGTTCGTCATCCCGAGCGCAGCGAGGGATCTTGGTGTTTGCTGAAGGCGACGGTCTGCTGTGCGTCAGCAGAAACCAAGATCCCTCGCTTCGCTCGGGATGACAATCCGAATGAGTCATTAAGCCCGCCGCGACACTGGCTCCCGCACACCGGCATCACTTGCCAGCTTTGCTGCCTTGTCGGTTGCTTCCCAGGTGAAGTCAGGATCGTTGCGCCCGAAGTGTCCGTAGGCTGCCGTCTTCTTATAGATCGGGCGGCGAAGATCGAGCGACTCGATGATGCCGCGTGGGGTCAGCTTGAAGTGGGCGCGAATCAGATCGGGAATAATCGCGGGATCAACTTTCTCTGTGCCGAAAGTATCCACGCGGACGCTTACGGGATCGGCCACGCCGATGGCGTAGGCTAGCTGCACTTCGCAGCGGTCTGCGAGTTTTGCGGCGACAATATTTTTCGCGATGTGCCGGGCCTGGTAGGCTGCGGAGCGGTCGACCTTGGTGGGATCCTTGCCGCTGAAGGCGCCGCCGCCGTGGCGTCCCATGCCGCCGTAAGTGTCGACGATGATCTTGCGGCCGGTGAGCCCGGTGTCGCCCATGGGGCCGCCGATGACGAAGCGTCCCGTGGGATTGATGTGGTACTTGGTGTACTCGTCGAGCAGGTGCGCGGGGATGACCGCCTGGATCACATGCTTGAGAATGCCGGCGCGCAACTCTTCGTTGCTGACGGTCTCGGCATGCTGCGTGGAAATGACGACTGCATCCACGCGGATCACTTTGCCGTTCGCATCATATTCAACTGTGACCTGGGATTTTCCGTCGGGACGAAGGAAGGGAAGCGTTCCATTCTTGCGCACCTGCGAGAGCCGCATGGTGAGCTTGTGCGCCAGCGAGATGGGAGTCGGCATCAACTCCTCATTCTCGTTGCAGGCGTAGCCGAACATCATGCCCTGGTCGCCGGCGCCGCCGGTGTCTACGCCCATGGCTATGTCGCCGGACTGTTTGTTGATGCTGGAGATGACGGCGCAGGTGTTGCAGTCGAAACCGTAGACGGCGTTGTCGTAGCCGATGGACTGGACGGTGCCGCGGACTACGTTCTGGAAATCGACATAGGCTTTGGTGGTGATTTCTCCGGCGATGACGACGAGGCCGGTGGCGGTTAGGGTTTCGCAGGCCACGCGGCTGGAGGAGTCTTCGGCGAGGCAGGCGTCGAGGATGGCGTCGGAAATCTGGTCGGCGATCTTATCGGGATGGCCTTCGGTTACGGATTCGGAGGTAAATAAAATTCGGTTCTTTGTTGGGGACAAGATTTTGTTCTCCTTAGGAAACTGCTTCGGACTTTCTCTTTAATCTTTATCTTTGTGGCGAGAGCCGTGGAGCACGCAGACGCTACTGTTGGGCGTTAAATAATGACAATAAAAAGGCTAACAGAGGGGTGACGGGCGCGCAATGGTTTTAGGCCTAAGTGGCAGAGGATGAATTCAATTGCGGAATTGGGGTGGTGGGTGGAGGGATTCCGTATCAAGCGGTGTCGGGGAGAGGATAGAGACGACCGTTCAATCCCTCCCTTTCTCAAGAAACCGCGAAAGGATGGGCGGCCACGCGCCCAAGGTGCCCATGTTCGAGGAGTGAGAGTTTGGCGCCAGAGCACCACAGGCTATCCGGCTCACTCCAATACTTTCGTCCGTAGTCTTTATTCTCAAGTGAACTGCGCGATTCCGATTGAACGGCGGGGTTATCTGTGGTTAACTCATCCAGCGTAGTTACCCCCCTCCCGAAGGAACGAAAACAAGAACAATGGGCCAAGGAGGAATCATGCATGCGTCGGGTCGACCCCGGTTGTCGCTCGCTGCGGCGATATTGGTTTGGGCTTGTGTCGCCAGTGGCTTTGCGCAGAGCACGAGCCAGCCTCATTATTTGATCACCAACGACGACGGCGTGTTCGGCAACAGCGTCACTTTTTACACGATTGGAGCGAACGGCGGTCTCACGCTGACAAGCCAGGTGCAAACCGCAGGCCTTGGCATTGGTGGCGGCTTTTTTTCCACGAACCGGATAAGCCTGCTCAACAGCACGGGCAACGAGTGCGTCTACGCCGCCGACGCTGCCACGGGCGATATCATCGGCATCGACGTCACCACCTTGGCAGTGGGCGGGAGCGCTTCCGGTTCTACAACCGACTCCGGCGCCACGAATGGCATCGGTCTGGCGATGAACGGGCGATATCTCTATGCGAGCTACACCGCCTCAAACACCATCGGAACTTTTCAGGTTCAGCCCGGGTGCAGCCTTAGCTTTGTGAATGACACGCCGGTGGTTGGGCTGCAAGCCGGATTCATCGCCGGTATGGCGATCCATGGGAACCTGCTGGTGGTCACTTACGGAGATGGGTCGATCGAGTCTTTCAATATTGCATCCGGCCCGCCGGTGTCGAATAACGACGAACAGAACTCAACGGGCTACACTCAGTCGCTGGGAGTCGCGTATCCCAACGGAGTGGAGATCACAAAGGACGGACGCTACGCCATCTTCGGAGACACTTCCACCTCTACCGTCGTTGAAGTCTCCGACATTTCCGCCGGCAGTTTGACCACAACGGTTGTCTATACTTTGGGAACTGCTGTCAGCGCCAGCAACATTACGCTCAGCCCCGACGAGACGCTTCTCTACATCAGCAACACACAGGGCGATAAAGTCACAGCCGCGTTCTTCAATGAGTATACGGGCAAGGTTTCGATGGGATGCGCCTCCGGCAGTCTCAGAGGCGTCAGTTCGAAGTGGTCCTATCTCGCGTCTCTGGCGCTGGACACAAACGCAGGAACCGGCGGAACCATCTACGTTGCCGAGTTTGGCGCGCCGTCCTATATCGGCATGGTTAGTGTGAGTTCGAGCGCCGGGAAGTGTACGCTGAGGGAGTTTCCCAGCTCGCCACTATCGGCTGCAAACAGTTCCGGGCTATTGTCGATTGGGACTTTCCCGCCCCGATCTTTCTAGATACTGGTTTCTCAAGTCGAGGAGCGAAGTATGCACATTTTTTCAAGGCGTTTGTTGGTCATTGCCGTATGCGCAATTGTTTTCTCGGCGGCAGCGGCAGCTCAATGCCCCGCCCGTCCCGCCATCGGCACGGTGGTCCAGGATGCCTTGTCCTTATATTCACAGAATGGCGTTCTTAACGCGGCTTTCGACTTGGGGTACTCGGTTGACACTACGGGCTATACTCATTACTGCTATCAGTATCACACCTCCGCAGGGCTGGTAGAATCCCCCACGTTGCGCCTGAATCCGGGCGACCAACTGGTGCTTAGCGTCAAAGACAGCATTCCCACCGGCGGTCCCAGCGCGATGAGCGGGATGGATATGTCTTCAATGCCCGGCACAACTTGCGGCGATGGCGGCAACGCAACGCTACAGTCGACGAACGTCCATTTCCATGGCCTGAACGTCCCACCGATCTGCCATCAAGATGACATCCTCGACACTCTAATTCAACCGGGGTCACCGCCATTCCAATTCAACATCCAGATTCCCACCACGGAACCTCCAGGCCTCTATTGGTACCACCCGCACGTGCATGGATTCACTGAGTTCCAGGTAAACGGCGGCGCGGCCGGTGCGCTCATCGTTGAGGGCATGGAAAAATACCGACCTGAAGTGACTGGACTGACCGAGCGCGTATTCGTGATTCGCCAGCAATTCCTCGTGCCCTGGGTTCCAGGGCCGTATGAGCTAACCCTCAATTACCAAACCGTCCCACCTCCTCACACTCCTTTCCCAGTCATCCAAATGAAGGCGGGAGAAAGACAGTTCTGGCGGGTGGCCAATGCCTCTCTGCAAGACTTCATTCCCCTGCAGCTATGGGCAATGGGGGGCGTTCCTCAGCCAATGGAGTTGATCGCTCTCGACGGCTATCCCCTGGCTGCACCGCGATACGAAACGACCATTCTCATCCCTCCTGCGGGACGCGCGGAATTTATCACTCCGGCCTTTTCACTGAATGCGGGTCCACAATTCGCCACATTGGCCTATTCCACGGGACCGACGGGCAACCCGGACAGCGAATTTCTGCTTGCAGGCATAGAGCTCACCACCGCTGGCAACCCCAAGGCACCTGCGCCTACGTCCTCCCATGCGGCGCCGCAGAGTCTGTCGGCGCTCAAGTTCGCTGGCTTGAAAGATGCTACGGTAACTGGCACGCGGAAGCTCTACTTCTCCGAGGAGTTTGGCGGAACCAACGGTCCCATTCAGTTCTACATCACCGTAGACGGACAAAGGCAGCAAGTCTTCCAACCCAACGAGAAACCGGCAATCATCACGAAAGTGGGTGCAGTCGAAGACTGGACCATTGAAAACCACGCCCTTGAAACGCACGATTTCCACATCCACCAAATCCACTTCATGATGCTGGAAGTCAACGGAAAGCCCGTGCCCAACGATCTTCGCGACACCATTGAAATTCCTTATTGGTCGGGGACCGGACCTTACCCCAGCGTGAAAGTGAGAATGGATTTCCGCGATCCAACCATTGCTGGCACCTTCGTGTTCCACTGCCATATCCTGCTGCATGAGGATCTGGGGATGATGCACAAAATTCAGGTCCTGCCCTAAGCGGTTGGACAATTTCTCAATATAAGGTTGACACCATGCAAAAGAGAATTTTGTTTGCCTCTACTTGTGCATTGCTGACGGTTGCCGGCTACCTGGTTGGGAGCAGGAACGGCACCGTCGCCTATGCAGCGCCGCAGTCCTCGGCTAGTGAAACTTACGAAAGGGCTCCGACGCACGGCACGGTCCCGCAATCCTACGGAAGAATCGCCGCGGCAATTGCCGACAAAATCGGCACCGGACTCATCTTCGAGGACACCGAAGGCGTAATCCGGTTCGTCAGCATGACCGGCATGAAAGAAGGGGAACTGGAGCGCTACGATCAGACACCGACTCACGGAGGCATCCCAAAGTCGTATGGTCATCTTGTAGCTGCGGTGGTGAACTCTCAAGGCACCGGGCTGGTTTTCGAGGACAGCGCCGGCGTCATTCGCTTCGTCACCATCACCGGAAAGAACGAGGGAGAGCTAACCCGAAATTGACGATTACCAGCAGAAATCCACGCCGATCGAAAGCCACGGACATTCTGCCATCCTAATTCGCCGTGATGTCGCATAAGGTTGGCCAGCCGCCTTCAGAAATTCCCGCAGGTCGCCGGCAAGACAGGCGGCCAATCTTCAGGGGAAGAGAGTTTGCGGAAGAGGCTTGAATTCGCTAGGGATTGATGACACCGAATTCGCCAGTGGCATAACCGCTTGTTCCGGCGCAGAAGAATAACTGGTTGGTATTTCCGTCGTTGGCCGTGCTGCCACCGCCAAACAGCAACGCCCAAAGTCCGGGAACGCTGATGATCTTTCCAGTTTTGTCCATCATGGTTCCTACGACAGCTCCGGTGGTCAGATTGATGGCATGGATTTGCCCATTGTTGACGTTGCCGACCAATAGATCGTTACTGAAGGTGTCGAAGTTGTTTGGCGCCAGTGCTAATCCCCATGGCGCGAGCAATGGGCCCGTGGATCCGTTCTTGGTAAGCAGCTTGATCAACGTCCCACCTGGATTGAAAATGTCGACCGCGCCGCCGCTTGTGCCGTCAAAGGTAACGTAGATCTTTCCTTTGATTGCCTGTACGCCATACACTTTCAGGCCGGTCAGTGTGGCGTCGGTGAATGTTTTGACGAGATGGAAAGTGCTGTTATAGATCTCGATCTGGTTCTTTGCCGAGTTCGCGGCGTAAAGAAATGTGCCGTTGCTGAACGTCGCAATCGTTAGACCTGTGTAGTTCGCCGTGGTGTGGTTGTTGACTGTAATGACTGCGTTGGTTGCATTGACGGAAGGATTCCAACCGCTGATGGTTCCATCCAGCGTGGCGAAGATGAAGTTGGACGGGCCAGAGACGCCATTCTGAGTCACAACAAAACCGGAAGTCGAGTTGGCGACGATTCCGGTGGGACTGCCTTTCTTTCCTGTAGTGGCCGGCGGAATGGTTACGACCGTTGGCAAAATGTTTCCTGAAGCGTCGTAGACGGTGGACTTGCCGGTTGCGTTGTCTGAAATCCAGAAAGGGCCGCCAGTCGCGTAGGCCATGCCCCATGCGTTGGCCAGATTGGGATCCTTCGAGGTGGTGACGAGACTGGTGAGCGTGTATTGCGCGAAGACTGCGTTTCCGGCCGAGAGCACAAAAACTGCCAGGAAGAGTGCAAAGCTGTAGCGCGTGGCAATGAGCTGTCGAGTCATGATGAGTGCGTCTCCTCAAGGTTTCGCGGATTGCGGACGCGCGAAGCCTACCCTTACCGGAATGCGAATTTGTCACCAGATTGTCAAGAGTTTGTCGCGATGATGTCAAAGAAATGAGGTTAGTCATTTAGCTGAGCACACAGATGCTTTCTGGATTCAGGAACGAATTCTCTCGACTACTCCGAAGGCTGGGGTGAGGCGAATCCAGCCTTACGCAAACTTTTACAGGATTGTGCTCCACGAAATCCGAAAAAAAGCCGGCGCCCGATCCTTTGTTAGGATGGAGCCGGTAAGAGGGCGGTGCAGCCCCGGCCATTTGAGTCGTCATTTCCTCAGGAGCAGTCATGGGTGAAGATACGTTTATTCCGGTGGCCGGCAATGCCAGGTCGCGAAGCGACCTTGTCGAGCGCGGGTTTAGCCGGCGGCCGCTCAGGATTGATTTGGACATTGCGCGCGCGCTGGAAGAATTGGCGCATGCAGCCTGGTCCATCCCCAGGGACAAGTACTACGAGGGCGGCGACCGGTATCGTTCGTTGAATCGTGTGCGGGCCGAGATTGTTGAGGGCGGGGTAAGAGTTTGGGCGAGCGAGGAGAGCACGCCCTATGTGCAACTGAAAAAATACAACACGACAATCGGCGGTCTGCCGCGCGAGTACGCTCCGCTGCCAGCGGCGATCGCTGCCTCCATAGGCGTTTGCAAGATGATTGCTCAGCACCTTCATTCCCTGCCGCTGTCGGCGGTGGGTACGAAGTATTTGGTGAACGTCCATCTAATAAGGTTCACGGCAACGCCCGGCCGGCCGTGTGACACTAGCCCGCCGGGCTTACATAAAGACGGGGAAAAATACATTGCCACGCACCTGCTGGGCCGCTGCGGCGCTGACGGCGGCGAGGTCACCATCACCGACAATGACAAACACGAATTGGATCGCTTCATCCTGCGCGAGTGCGGAGAGTGTTACGTCTTCGATGATGACCGCATCTGGCATATGTTGACACCGGTAGCGGTGCTGGAAGGAAATCAGTTTGCGTACCGTGACACGCTGGCGTTCGATATGCTGCCCGAGGGCTGGGAGCCCGGGAAGTGATGTGGGGAGCCAGTTGGGTGTAGTCGGTTGAGTTCAATTCAATCCTCAACGGCTGGTGGCGGGAGACGAATCCGGCGTGCCTGCGGTACTAATTTGATGGCGGCGACGCAGGCGCCGGGGCCGAGTTGGGAGTACTGGCTGGCGGCTTCTTCACCACGGGCTTTTTCTTTACTGCCGGCTTCTTGGGGGGCTGGTTGTCGTCCACCACAGTTATCTTTGGAGGCGCGGCTGGGATGGCCGCTTGCGCGGTCTTCAGGTCGGCACGGAGGCGCACAATTTCGTGCTCCTTGGACGCGGCCAGCATCTCCACGCGTTCGGCTATCTGCTTGCGGGTGGCCTCAAAGCTGTTGAGATCGTTCGACAGCGCTTGGAGATCGTCTTTCGACCCGAACGCTCCGGTGGATTCCACCACGCTGCCGAGCACGTCGTAGAGCGCATCCAGATTCCGGTACAGCTTGAAGGTTGCAGGCAGATCTTCGGGCGCATTGCGCAGCTGCGTGATCATCTCGGGCAAAGCGTTTTGCAAGTTGCGCTGGACGGAATCCGCATCGGCGAGCGAGCGCTTCTTCGAGGCAGCGTCGGCCTTCCAGCGCTCGATGCGAAGTTTGGCGAGGTCGGCCTGCGTGGCTTTGGATGCGGCGTCCAGTTGCGCCAGCAATCCATTCAGTTGGGAGACCGACGCATAAGAAACTGCGGCGCCCTGCGGGGATGGGGCAGATGAAGCGACGGTTCCTTGCACCGAGTATTGGGAGGTCGGGTGAGTCGTTGTCTGGCCGAGAGCTCCCACAGGCCCAAGAAGCAAAGACAGGCTGAGTGAATAAAGGATAAGTTTAGAGTTCATCATGTGTGGAATTGGCGCCGTGCTGCGTGCTCAGAATATCGACAACGCGAGGATACTACAAGCCTCCGTGTTTTTCCCCGTGGATTTCAAGCCGTCGCGCCAATTCGAAAGTAATTCCACTACTTAACTCGTGTGTCAGTTTTTCCAGAAGGCGGTGGCGACGGCGACTGTGGCAGCTAACTGTGGCAGGTATTAGATCAATGATGATTCCCTCGGATTTCTGGTCACAAGGCCGGAAGTTCCTCATTCCAAATAATTTCCTGTCCAGCAACATACTCCTGCCTGTGGTGTTTAAGTAGGTAAGCCCTTCGTCAGGACAAATGTCTGGTTGCGGATTCATTCCGGGCCAGCGTTTGGGCCAAATTAGCCCTTCCTGGTGCTGCTGTAATCCCAGGGCAAGCCCAGGGGGCACGAGGAAAAAAATGAAACTGCAACGTATAGTTCGGCTCCTGGCGTTCGGACTCTTGCTGCTGGTTATTCCAGCGGCGCTTTCTTCCCCATCTGCGGCCGAGATTGGCGTAGGGGTTTCCGTGCGATTCGGACCGCCTCCGCTGCCGATTTACGCGCAACCCATTTGCCCCGGACCCGGCTATCTGTGGACACCCGGTTATTGGGCCTGGAGCGACGATGACGGCTACTACTGGGTGCCGGGCACCTGGGTGCTGGCTCCTGAAGTGGGCTTTCTGTGGACACCCGGATATTGGGGTTGGAACGATGGCTTCTACATTTGGAATGCCGGCTATTGGGGCCCGCACATTGGTTTCTATGGCGGCATTAATTACGGGTTCGGATACTTCGGCAGTGGCTTCGAGGGCGGGGAATGGCGCGGTGGCCGATTCTTCTACAACCGGTCTGTCACCAACGTCAACGTCACGAACGTGACCAACGTCTACAACAAGACGGTCATCGTAAACAACCATACGCATGTGGCATTTAACGGCGGACGGGGCGGAATAACTGCGCGCCCGACGCCGCAACAAGCAGCCTACGCCCACGAATCGCACCGCGGACCGGTTGCGGCGCAGATGCAGCACCAACAGGCCGCAAGCCAGAACCGTGCTTTGTTTGCACGGGAAAACCACGGCCGACCGGCCGTGGCGGCCACGGCGCGCCCGGCCGAGTTCCGAGGACACGGCGTAGTGGCTGCCAAGGCTGCTGGCGGCACCTATCACGCTCCGGCGATGTCGCCGAAGCAGGCGAGCGCATCGGGCACGGCGGGAAACCGAGCGGCGGAGAACCGTTCAGCCGGAAATCGGCCCACGAACAGCTCCACGAACAATCGAGCGGCGAACCGTCCTGCTCAAAATCGCTCCTCATCGTCGAACGGGTCGAAGGCTAACCGTCCCGCGACTTCGTCCAACAGGAACACCGCGTCCAGGAGCAATGGGTCGAACCGGTCTCCGAGCCCGAATCGGCCGCCGAGTAACAGTCGGATGAGTTCGAGCCGACCGTCCGAAAGCCGTTCAGCGAAGCCGGTCTCGCCGCCGAGTTCGCACGCGTCGAGGACGCAGCAGACGGAAAGGGCGCGGCCCACGCAGAGCTCGCGTCCATCAAGCGCATCGCGGCCTACTGGGGGGCAGCTTGCGAGGACGTACCATGAACCGCGTCCTCAGAGCGCACCGCGGCCAGCGCCTCAGGCTCGGCAGAGCGCGCCGCGGCCGGCGCCCCAGGCTCGGCAGAGCGCACCACGTCCAGCTCCGCGGGCTAGTGAGAACAGGCCGAGGCCAAGCGCCAGCGCCTCGAGACCGCAAAGACAAAGTGAGCCGCGCAAAACGGAACGAAAACCGGGTTAGAACTCCTGGTTTAGACACGCAAGGCCAGCGCTACTCCCAGCGCTGGCCTTTTTCTGCTTTCGGCCGCGGAAACTACTTGACTGTGGTGAGGAGCTTCACGCCCACTTGCGACGAAATTCGGCTCACATATCCGATTGCGCCTGGAGTGGCAGCTACGTACTCGATAAGGGCCGATTCGGAATCGAAGGTTTTGGGCATGGCACCCTGGCCAGTGAATACTACTTTGCGCCATTGCGAGCGGAACTCCTCAGGACCCTCGCTGAGATGGTTTCTCAGAAAAACCTCGTGCGCTGGCCCACCTCTTAGAGTTACCGGCACAGCATGGGAGCCGTCGGCGAACCTGGTCCTTGTTCCCATGAAAATGCCGCGCAAATCGGCATCTGTGATTTCCGAAATCTTTACTCCTTTGTTCGCCACCAACACTACATCCTGTGCGCTGGCCCCAGACCATGAGGCAAGCGATGCTAACAGCAGCATTAGGCATTGAGCTTTGCACATAGATCCACGTCCCAAAAAACATGAGCGAGCTAAAAGCTGAACCCGATCTTGGCGGCCAACATATTCGAGTTTGGAGCCAGGCCATTTGGGTTGGTGCTGTTGTAGTACCCAAGTGCAGTTCCGTGAAGGAAATGGCCCTCGATCTTGGCGTAAAAGTACGAGTTGAAGTCATAACGTCCAGACACCACCCAGTCTTTGGAGTAATTTGCCGGCTGGGTCGTGTCCGCTGACTTGTTGACGAAGTGGCTATAGTAGCTTCCCACTTGAAGATTGTTGCGAAGCCGATAACTTCCCATAGCGAACCAGGTGCGCTCATCCGCCACAAACGGAATCACCGTCGGCCCAAGCGTCAAGGTGGCGTTGATCGGTATCCGGTCATATTCTCCCGCCAGGTAGACTTTTCCTCTGGTAAAACTGGCGTACATTGAGGGGGTATAGAGAGCCGGCGAATGGAAGCTCCCAGCCGGCGCGGTCCCGTCTGCGGTTAGCATATTTCCGCTGGACCCGATGATCAGCCCTCTGACGGGTGTTTCCCACTGCAGATCACCGCCGTATGTCTTGCCTCCGAGAGAGTTCGTAAATACGAGTCCGAGTTGGGCGAAGGTTTGGATATATCCGTCATTCAAATCGATGGTTGCCTGGCCTGCATACGCGACATAGTGGAGCATTCCGGCCCGTTTCCCGAGAGAGAGACTGCCGTAAACGTCTCCTCCGACGTGTGCCAGGTAAAAGCTCTTATGGTCAGTGGAGTAGGAGCCTTGAGGCAAGAGTATCCAGAGGAAGACCGCGTCGATATCCTGGGAATCATTGAACAAGCCCCAGACGGTCTTGACCTTGCCTGCGCGAATTCCAAAATGATCATTGACTCTGTAGTCTCCTGAGGCCCAATCCACCTGAATGTTCGAGCCGCCAAACTCTCCCAGTTGATACATGTGCAACTGGAGACCGACTCGCAGGTTGTCGGCAAGTGAATCCGAGATGTTCACGGCAGCGTCCGTCCACTGCGGGCTGCCCTCGCTCGATTTCAGGGACACGTAGTTGTTGTTGGAACTGAACAGAAACCCCTGGCTGACATACGCGTGGACCACAATTCCGGTTCCTGCCAAGTCTTGGGCGTACAAGCTTCTCGTGCACGTACACACAAAGAGGAACAGGAGCATATGCCTTGACAATAGGTAAATACGCCTCGACATAGAGCTGCCTCCTTGTCCCTGTTCCTGATGTATCGGCGGTTCCTGTCAGTCGCATTAGTTCTTCGGAGGCAAGCAAGAGATGACAGGCGACGCGCCGACGGGAACCGAATGCAGGATTTCGAATGCACTATTGACTAGTCAGGCTATTGCACTCACTGACCCTGGCCATTCTTCGTCCAGGTGATTACGCTCCGTGCCGGTTGGCGGATAGACCCCATCTGGGCCGATAATACTTAAAGACATTCAAAACAGAAGCATCCAACAGGTGTATGACCTGCACATCAACACCACGATTCTCACGACGCGCGCTGCTGTTTATCGCTATCACCTCGGCCGCGTCCTTCGCCCTCTGCGCCCCAGCTCAGGATTTAGCCAAGCGTCTCATTCTCAAAGACGGCTCCTATCAGTCGGTCACCAAGTATGAAGTGAAAGGTGACCGGGTACGCTACAAGAGCGCGGAGCGCGACGAGTGGGAGGAGCTTCCGTCGGCGCTGGTGGATTGGTCCGCGACCGAGAAGTATGAGAAGGACCGCGCAGCCTCGGCCATCCCCGAAGCCAAGGCACTCGATAAAGAGACCGACGCGGAGCGCGCTGCCGAGGAATCGCACCTTCCGCAAGTTGCGCCGGGACTGCGCCTGCCGGAGGCATCCGGCGTTTTTCTGCTGGATAATTTTCAGGGGCAGCCGCAACTCGTCGAAATGCAGCAACTGGAGGGCGACCTCAACCGGAACACCCGAGGAAACATTTTTCGCGGAGCCATGAATCCCATCGCCAGCGCCAAGCAGTCGGTAGAACTCCAGGGGGAGCACGCCACTCTGCATGCCCACGTCTCCGTGCCTTCCATCTACATCAATGTTGACGAGCAAGACCGCGCCAACCCGGAGCCGCCGGAAGGCGAAACCGCCTCCGCCAAACCTTCCCAGCCCAGCCTGGACGCTCCCCGTGCCAAGCCCCAGGGCCCGCAACAGCCCCAGCAACCGCAGCAGCCGGAGCAGGCCCTCATTCCTTTTGACCGCTTCCGCATCGTGCGCGCCAAAGTAAAAGGCGGCAAGCGCATCGTGGGCGATCTGAAGCGCAACGTCGCCGGCAAAGTCAGCCAGAACGAAAATTTCGTCAAGACCACCATCACCCGCGTCAGCGGTGGCTGGCTCAAGTTAACCCCCACCGAAGACCTCGCGCCCGGCGAGTATGCGTTAGTCGAGATGAAGGGATCGGAAGGCATGAACCTCTACGTATGGGACTTCGGAGTCAATCCCAACGGCCCGGCGAATGCGAATCCATGGAAGCCGGAGGAGAAGGCGGCGGAGGCGCAGAAGCCGAAGGGGAATTTGTAATTTTGCAATCGGGTAGTTTGGTAAGTTTGGAACACTGAGAGTTGTTGTGCGACTTACTTTGAAGGGTGAGCTACCGGACCAGGCCGCGAGCCCTTAGCTTTTTTCATCCTTCGGCGCGGGATGCTTTTCAATTTCGGCATTGTGTCTCCCATGGATGCCAGTCTACGGGCACTTTCCCGCTCGATGAGGGCTTTAAGGCTCTTCACTTCATCACTCCGCGCTGCGCAATTCCAATATTGTCGCGGGTTGTGTTCTTCACCAGATACATCATCTCGTCGGCTTGACGGATGATGTCGTGCGCGTCGCGCGCGTCGTGCGGATAGGTGGCCAGGCCGATGGAAGCCCTGACGTTCAGATTCAAACCTTCATCGCGGCAGAAACAGCTGGCGCGCATGGCATCACGCAAGCGCTTGGCGACCACCAGCGCCTGATCTTTTCCCGTCTGCGGCAGCAACACTACAAATTCGTCGCCACCGTAGCGGAATGCGAAGTCAATCAAACGCAGTTGCGCTTTCACCAGGTAGCCAATCTCCGCCAGCAGTTTGCTGCCGATCAGGTGTCCGTGAGTGTCGTTGACCGTTTTGAAGTGGTCGAGATCGATGAACAGCACACTGAACTCATAGCCGAAACGGGAAGAGCGGTAGACTTCGGTTTCAAGCGTCTTGTACAGGTGGCGAGCGTTGTAGAGACCGGTGCAGTCGTCGGTGATGGTGAGTTCCTGGATCTTTTCCACCCAGCGCGCGTTTTCGATGGCGATAGCGGCGTAATCGCAGAGCGCCTGGAGGAAGAAAAGTTCCGGCTCGTTGAATTGCGACAGATCCACATTCACCAGTTGGATGACGCCCAACACGCGCAGCCGCGACTTGAGCGGCACGCAGATCACGGAGTGCGTTTCCCACTGCGTGGCTTCGTCGATACGCTTGGCAAAGCGCGGATCGTTTTCCACGTCCGCCGAAATCACCTGCTCGCCTGTCTTGGCTACCCAGCCCGCAATGCCTTCGCCAACTTTCAGGCGGACGTTCTTCAGCGCTTCGGCGGCCTCGCCCACGGCGATGGCGAAGTAAAGTTCCTGGTGCTCTTCGTCCACCATCAGCAACGACCAAGTGTCGGGGCGGAAATATTCCGCCATCTTCTCCATGATGGTCTGGAGAATGGAATCAAGGTCCAGCGACGACGTGAGCGCTTTGGCCACGTCGTGAAAGATGGTCAGTTCCTGGCTCTGGCGCGTCAATTGTGTGCCGGTGGCCTCGGACATACTGGTTCCTTGATCAATCTGGACGGAGTGACGGTTTCAAAAATTATATGGCTGCCCCGCAACCCGAGCAATGACCGTTGGTAACCAGAACCCCTAAAGCCAATGCCATCCTAACCTTACGCCGAATCCCTTCGAAGCAGGCGTGGGCACCCCTGCCTCGGCTGTGAGCCGAATGGCGGGGCTCTTGTGGCACTGCACTGCCGGAGTCGCCCGGCCTGCTTTTCGGTGGCTGCTGGAACCAACCACTCTGGGTTGGTGTCTAAGCGCGCCATGCGGCCGAACCAAATCCCATCGATTCTGCGTTGTCTGTTGCTGCTGAGTGCCCTTAGTGTTGCCAACGCAGTTTTCGCGCAGGTCGATCTCGCCATCACCCACGTCACCATCGTTAATCCCGGCGCCGCGAAGCAGCAGCCGGACATGACGATCCTCATCCGCGGGCGCGAGATCGCTTTGGTCGGGAAAACAAAACTGCTCAAGCTGCCGGCCTCGGCCAAAGTGATCGATGGCACCGGCAAGTTTGTCATGCCTGGGCTCTGGGACATGCACACGCACTTCCGCGATCCCGAGCGCGATCTAAAAATGTACGTCGCCAACGGAGTGCTCGGGATTCGCAACATGGGCGGCGCGGCCAAACTAGTATTTCCACTGCGCGACGCAATTGCGGCAGGCCAGCGCCTGGGTCCAAAGATTGTGGCCAGCGGGCCGATTGTGGACGGCCCTGATTCCTGGTCGAATCCAGAATTCACCGTTTCAGTGACGACGGCGGACGAGGCGCGCACCATGGCGCGCTCGCTGAAGCAAGAAGGCTCTGACTTCATCAAAGTCTACGATGCGCTGTCGCGGGACGCTTACTACGCGATTGCGGATGAAACCAAAAAATTGGGCTTCTCATTCGTGGGACACCTTCCCGGTCCGATCAGCGTGAGAGAGGCGTCAAACGCGGGGCAGCGTACGCTGGAACATGGACTCGCGCTCTCCGGCGGGTCTACTGCCGAGGAATCCTACATCAAGCACCGGCTGGATCAATCGGCATTTCAAGAGGCGATGCGCACGAAGAATTTCGCGCTGATCCCGGCAAAGATTGCGCGAGATAACACCGAGATGCTCGACCACTTCAGCCAGGAACGCGCCGATGAGACCTATCGCCTGTTGGCCAAGAACAATACCTTCCTCACTCCCACTATGGTCACTGAACGGTCCCTCACCTTCATCGATGATCTGAGCAAGCAGAGCGATTCGCGAATGCGATACGTTTCGGCTGACGAGCTGAACTGGTGGAAGCCGGAGAACGGCATGCTAACCAAATACCGGACGCCGGAATACATCGCAATAAGAAAACGCGAGTACGCCAAGATGCTGGAAGAAATCCCGCGCGCGCAGGCCCAGGGCGTACATCTGCTGGCTGGAACGGATGTAACCGTTCCCTACACCTATCCCGGCTTCAGCCTGCACGATGAACTCAAAATATTTGTCGACGCCGGGCTCACGCCCATGCAGGCTCTCGAAAGCGCCACGACCAACCCTGCCCTCCTGCTAGGATTGTCGAAGACCTGGGGCCGCATCGAGTCCGGCTACGCCGCCAACTTCGTTCTACTGAATGACGATCCGCTGGCCGACATCTCGAACACTACGAAGATCGATTCTGTCGTCGTGAACGGGAAACGGCTGGACCGCGCGCAACTCGATCAATTGCTCAACGAGGCGAGAGTTTCCGATGCTGGGAGTCGTTCCCAGCAACGGTGAGTTAAGTCGGACCCCTGCTGTCCACCGGTGCGATCCGTCCGGTCCCGTGGCAAACGGATCTCTTTATTTAGGCGTATCCTTGAGTACGTATGCGAATCACCGCTCGCCCCACAATCTTGTTATCGGCCGCGCTAGCGGTGCTTTTCATGCCTGCCCTGAACGCACAGAACACCCCGTCCGTCGACCCGAAAACCGTTCCTGTCATCGACGGCGGAATCGGTCCCTGCTCCGCCAGTTTCATGGTCAACGATGCTTCCGGTGCGCCGGTCTACAATGCCAAAATCCGAGTGCACATCGCCTACCGGTTCATGAGCCTCCACAAGCTAGACCTCGAAGTCGGAACCAATGCCGCGGGCAAGGCGCGCTTTACTGGATTACCAGACAAGACCAAGCAAGGACTGTTTTTCAGTGCCTCTGAAGGCGGCCGGGAAGGTTCGGCGTTCGACGATCCGGGCAAGTCCTGCAACACGGAATTCACCATTTTCCTGGAGAAAAAGTCCCAGTAAGCCGTCCTGGAGAATGGATCCGCGCTTCTAGTTTTCCTTTACACCCCACGGTAACGTTGTTTGCGCAGCCGCTTCTGGCTTCCGTCCCAAGCTTCGCCTATGATTATTCCATCTTGATGCGGACGGAAACGTAACCCCGCCCGCTGGAGCCGGCCTTTGGGAGCGTTTGGAGAAAAACTTCGCAAGCAGCGTGAGCAGCGCGGAATCGCGCTCGACGCCATCTCCAAGACCACGAAAATCAGCACGCGAATGTTGCGCGCGCTTGAGGACGAACACTTTGATCAGCTTCCCGGGGGAGTCTTCAATAAGGGTTTCGTCCGCGCCTACGCCCGCCAGGTGGGACTCGACGAAGAAGAAGCCATAACCGACTATCTCGCCGCGCTGCGCGAGAGTCAGATTCAGCAGCAAGCCATTCTTCCAGATTTTCGCGGCACGGCGGGCAAACCAGACGCTGCCGCGGCACCTACTGATCCTGGGAACGATCACGGGAAGCAGATTCAGGCGGTAGAACCGCGCCAGCAGGTTCGTCGTGGGCAAGGTCGTCGCGCTGACGAGCGTCAGCATGACCATCGCAGCGATGACCTTGCCTCCGCGTTGCCGGATTCCACGCGCCATCCTGCGAATGAGGGTTCCGTCCAGGTACCGTGGGGAAAACTCGCGGCGGTTTTGCTATTCGTGACGATGATTCTTTCTTTCTGGAACCTTCGCCGTCACGCCGGGCCTCACGCCGCAATGTCTATTGTTTCTCCGCAACAGTCCTCCACCAGGACTCCAGTGCCCGTTCCGGTTGCCGCGCCGGCGCCACCTTCTACTTCCGCCAAATCGCTGACCATGGGAAAACCATCTGCCAGGGAACCTCTGACCTCCGGACAAATGTCCGCTGGAACACTTTCGCCGGGAACCATCCCGGCGGAGGCAACCTCACAGAAACCTGCGCCGCTAGTCGCTAATAAGCCTGCTGTGAGCTCGCCCGCCGGCAGTGCGCTGGCCGCGAAGAGCGCCGCTCCTGCCGCATTGGCTAAGGTGGCAAGTACTTTCACCCTGCTCATCCGTGCCGAGAAGACCACCTGGGTCTCGATCGTCGCGGACGGAAAACCAGTGGCCGAAGAAACCCTTATCGCACCGGCGCACACCTCGATCCGCGCCAGCCATGAAATATATGTCAGGGCAGGGAACGCCGCTGGAGTCAGCTTTCTGCTGAATGGCAAAGAATTTCCCGCTCAGGGCAACGAAGGCGAAGTACGAACTTACGTCTTCGATGCCACCGGCCTTCGCACAGTGCCGCAGCCCTAACGCGGGCGCACTCGGCAGCGCTATACGGGCCGAATCTGATACCCTTCCTTCCGCGACAAGATTGCGACTGAGAATCCGGCATGAACTCCCACAGCAGCATTCCCGCGATTATTTTCGGCGCCATCATCATCTTCATAGTGCTGCAGGATGCATTTGAAACGGTGGTACTGCCGCGGCGGGTGACGCGGCAATTCAAGCTGACAGCGTGGTTTCTGCGGCGTACGTGGATTCCGTGGAGGAAGTTTGCGGGCCACATCCGCATCCCTTCGTGGCAGCAGAATTTTCTGGGATACTTCGGGCCGCTGTCGCTGATCATGCTGCTGGCATTTTGGGCGGTGAGCCTGATCTTCGGTTTTGCCCTGCTGCAATATGGCATTGGCGGGCACGAACAACTGGGCAACGAACCGCTCACGTTTGGCAGAATCCTCTACCACAGCGGCGAAACTTTTTTTACTCTGGGGTATGGCGACATTGTGCCGACCTCGAGCTCAGCGCGAGCCCTTTCAGTGCTGGAAGCGGGGATGGGTTTCGCATTTCTCGGCGTGGTGATTGGGTATTTGCCGGTGGTGTACGGCTCGTTCTCGCGGCGCGAGATTCAGATTTCCATGCTCGACGCGCGCGCGGGATCGCCACCGACGGCCGTGGAGCTGCTGGTGCGGCTGGCGGGGAGTTCGGACAATATTAATATCGACCAGCTTGTTCTCGACGCCGTTTTGCGCGAGTGGGAGCGCTGGGCGGGGGAGTTGCTGGAGAGCGGTATTTCTTACCCGGTGCTGAGTTTCTTTCGTTCGCAGCATAGCAACCAGTCGTGGCCGGGGGCGCTGATGACGATGCTGGACGTGACCTCGTTGCTGCTGACCGGCATCGAAGGCATTCATCCCGGACAGGCGAAGCTGACCTTCGCGATGGCGCGGCACGCGGCCGTGGATCTGGCGCAGGTGGTGAATGCGCGCTACGATCCGACGGCGGCGGAACGGCTGACCGATCCCGGGTTCGACAGGTTGCGAGACACGCTGGCGGCGGCGGGATTGAAATTGCGCACGGGGGATGAAGCGCGGCAGAAGCTGGACAAGCTGCGGTCGATGTACGAACCTTACTTACACGGGATGGCGCGAAATCTGATGGTGGCGCTGCCGCCGTGGCAGCATCCGGCGAAGATGAAGGACAACTGGCAGGCTGGGCCGTGGGACCGGATGATCCAGGCTAAAGGGCTGGCGGTGTTGGGGCAGAGGCCGGTGCAGCCGCCGCATGACGCGGAGGACCATTTCTAGGGATTTAGTAAGTTGGTAATCTGTAATTTGGTAATTTGAAAACCAGGGATCGCGTTTTTTCATGAAAAACATTGGTGAGAACGTAGTGCGCATTGAGGCGGAAGCGTTGCGCGCGCTGGCGGACCGCATTGGCGGGCCGATGGCGGCGGCGTTTCAGCATGCGGTGGATTTGATGTTCTCGTGCGCGGGGCGCGTGGTGGTCACAGGGATGGGAAAGAGCGGGCTGATTGCGCGCAAGATTGCAGCGACGCTGAGTTCGACGGGGACTCCGGCGTTGTATCTGCATCCTGTGGAGGCACTGCACGGGGACTTGGGGATGGTGGTGCGCGGGGATGTGGTGCTGGCACTTTCGGCTTCCGGAGAGACTGAGGAGATCCTGGCGCTGCTGGCGACGATCAAGCGGCTGCGGGTGCCGCTGATTGCGATGACCGGGGATGAGATTTTCGGGTCGGGAGCAAAGGAAGGGAAGTCAAAGTCAAAAGCAGCGGGCAAGAGTGGCCGCTCCGTGCAGGCATCTTCCAGACGAGTGTCTACTTTGGCCTCGGCTGCTGATGTTGCTTTGGATTGTTCGATTGCTGAGGAGGCTTGTTCTTTGGGGCTGGTGCCTACGGCTTCGACTACTACGATGCTGGCTTTGGGCGATGCGCTGGCAGTTACGCTTAGCGAGAAGCGCGGCTTCAAGGAGGAAGACTTTGCCAACCTGCATCCCGGGGGAAAGTTGGGGAAGCGGCTGGCGCGCGTGGAATCGTTGATGCACTCCGGCGATGCCCTGCCGCGGGTGGCGCCGCAGACGAACATGCCGGACGTGATTTATGAAATGTCGCGCAAGAAGCTGGGCGTGACGGCGGTGGTGGAAGGCGAGAAGCTGGTGGGGATCATCAGCGATGGAGACTTGCGGAGGCTCCTGGAGAAGCGCGGGAAAGACGTGATGGATCTGAGTGCGGGCGAGTGCATGACGAAGAATCCGCGAACGATTGGGGCTGGCGAGTTCGCGGCTACTGCGCTGGCGCTGATGGAGGAGAAGAAGATTACTTCGCTGATGGTGGTGGATGGTCGCGGCAGGCTGGAAGGGATTGTGCACCTGCACGATCTGTGGAGCACGGAACTAGTGTAGCGGCGGCGCTACAATAATCCCATGTATCACTACGACCCTAATACCGCGCTGGAAGAACTGAATGAAGATGCGACCCTGCCGAACCCGGTGCATGTGCGGGACATGATTTTGCGCAAGCATCCGTCGACGGACAAGGCACTGGAGCTGAATCGGCTGTTCGTCGAGTATCAGAAGTTTTTCGGGGAGACCCAGAAGCTGGGGAAAGAGATTCTGCGGCAGCTGACTTCTTAGTAGCGAGCTGCGAGTACTGAGCGGTTAAGGTGAACGGCGCCTGAATCGATGTGAAGCCTTGCAGGTTTAGGTGGATTTCATCCGACCACAGGAGCCGAAGAATGTTCTCGCCATCGAAGACGTTTGGTCAAGAAGGGGCTGGATTTCTTCCGCACTCACGATCGCGTCGGACCGGTACACGATGAGAGTGTAGCCATCACCTTCGATTCGCCATTTCTCGCCACTTGACAGTCCTTCGAGAAAAGTTAGTAACGGAGGCGCAAAAAGCTCCCGCACTCGGTCCACCTCGGCGCCGCGCAGCAAATAGCGACGGGAAAATTCAGGGTTTGAGTCGAAATCGATGTCCTTGTGGGTGAAGACATCAGCTACCCGATCCAGGACGCCTTCTGGGCGCAACTCAAAAACAGGCATCCACAAATCCTGCGTGAAGGCGACTACGGTTTGCGTCCAGGTGTGGCTGCTTTTTCCGCCGCCCGTCGTATACCAATAATCGAAGAGGCTCGCGTCGAATCCCGCGAAGTGGCCCCTCATGATGTTCCTGAATCTTTGGCTGTGCCCCCTGTCGAATAACGGCATTTGTAGCCGAGGCGCGCGCGTGAGATCGCCCCAATCATCTCCTTCAAAAGTGAACCCGATCGTTGGAGCCAGAGCAATCAGAGCCTTAGTGCGGCGCTTCACCTGAATCTGGCTAATCACAATGAAAATAATGACTACGGCGAAGATTCCAACAACAAGGTAGGTGTTGACGTTACCGTGCATTGATGATCCTCACAGGACTCGGAATGTTATCGCGGAAGCTGCAGGGAATCAATCGGAGACCAAATCATTTACAATATCCAATTCCCTAGTTGATTCAGCGAGCGCCGTTCACTCGGTACTCGCAACTCGGTACCAGGTACTCAAACTCTATGCATCGATGGTCAGAACTGTTCATTCCCACTCTGCGCGAAGCGCCGGCTGACGCGGAAGTGGCCAGCCACAAGTTTCTGGTGCGGGCTGGGTACATTCGGCAACTGGCGGCGGGGATTTACTCTTATCTCTTTCTCGGAACCAGGTCTTTTAATAAGATCATGGCGATCGTGCGGGAAGAGATGAACCGGATTGGGCAGGAGTTTTATTTGCCCCTCCTGCATCCGCGCGAGATTTGGGAGGCCAGCGGGCGCTGGGCTTTGATGGGCGACAACCTGTTCAAGCTGAAGGACCGCAAGGGCGCCGACCTCGCGCTCGGTTTTACGGCGGAAGAAGTGATGACGTCGATTGCGATGAAAGAACTGCGCAGCTACAAGCAGTTGCCGCAGATCTGGTATCAGGTCGCGCCCAAGTTTCGCGATGAGCCTCGGCCCAAATCGGGGCTGCTGCGGGTGCGGCAGTTCATGATGAAAGACGCTTACTCGTTCGACATTGATGCGGCCGGCCTCGATGTTTCCTACAAGAAGCATTACGACACGTACTGCCGCATCTTTGACCGCTGCGGATTGAAGTACATGGTGGTCGAGGCGGATTCGGGAGCGATGGGCGGGAAGGAATCGCACGAGTTCATGGTTAGGACTCCGGCGGGAGAAGATCAGATTGTGAGCTGCGATGGCTGCAATTACGCGGCGAACATGGAGAAGGCTACGTCGAAGCAGGAAGCAGTTGAAGACTTGAAGCGTGAGGGTGATGGCTCGCCGCTGGAAGTTCACACTCCGGGGCAGAAGACGATTGAAGATGTAGCGCGTTACTTGGGCGTGTCACCGAAGAACAAGATCAAGACGCTGGCTTTCATGGCGGAAGAAAAAGATGCGAAGACAGGCAAGCCCAGGCTGCGGGCGATTGTGGTGCTGATGCGTGGCGATCATCAGCTTAACGAGGCGAAGCTCAATGCTGCCATAGCAGTCGCGACGCGGCCCATGGACGAGGCGGAGATCAAGGCGCTGTTCAAGTCTCCCGCCGGGTATTTGGGGCCGGTGGGGGTTGAGTGGGCCAAGGACTTGAAGAAAGATACGGGGCTTCCGGTCTTGCTGGTTGACAAAGCACTCGAAGGCCGCGTGAATCTGATTGCAGGCGCCAACAAAGAGAACTATCACCTGAAGAACCTCACGCCGGGGAAGGATTTTCATCCCACGGCATACGCCGATCTTCGTGCAGTCACAGCCGGTGAAGGATGCCCGAGTTGCGGCAACTCGCTGCGCATCGATACTGCGGTCGAGATCGGGCACATCTTCAAGCTCGGCTACCGTTATTCGGAATCGATGGGCGCGCGCGTGCTCGACAAGAATGGCAAGGAAGTTACGCCGATCATGGGGAGCTACGGCATTGGCATTGAGCGCATTCTGACTGCGGCGGTGGAGCAGAGCAATGACGAGAACGGCTTCTGGCTGCCACCGTCGATCGCGCCGTTCCAGATCGTGGTGACGCCGGTAAACGTCAAGGACGAGAGTCTGCTGACCGCTGCGGTGGACATTGCCACGCGCCTCGAGGCCGCGGGATTTGATGTGATCCTCGATGACCGCAATGAGCGGCCCGGGGTCAAGTTCAAGGATGCGGACCTGGTCGGTATCCCCTTTAGAATCACGGTGGGAAATAAGGTTACCGAAGGCACCGTGGAAGTGGTTCTTCGCTCGACTCGAGAAGTGCGCGATGTTACGATCACCGCGATAGTTGAATATTTTCAAGGAGTGCTGCCCGCCAAGGCCTGAACGTTGCGCCGCTGGCCCGGCGGCGTGGATTCGAAATTATGGGAACTCTTAAGGCACTCGGCGGATTTCTTGCGATTATTCTGGTGGTGGTGGCCTGCTTTGAAGTGGTCCCGCCGCTGATGGCCAACTACAGCTTTCAGGACGACCTGCGCAGCGTCTCGCTCATGGATGGCGCGAACTTCCAGAAGACGGAAGAGGACGTCCGCACCGACGTAATGCGGAAAGTCAAAGACCAGAATCTGCCGATCACAGCCAAGCAAATCACCGTGCAGCGCATCAATACGCCCGGTATGTCGGCCCTCTACATTGCGGCGGATTATTCGGTGACTGTCAGCCTGCCCTTCTATTCCTTCGACATGCACTTCAATCCGAACAGCGGGAACAAGTAAGAGCAAGTACCCAGTACCAAGTACCTAGTACCTAGCGATCAGCCTCTGCTCCTGAAGTTCGGGCAAATGGGCACGGATCAATTCAGCGGGAGGTTGGGGCTGCCTCCGCAGAGTGGCGACTCGGTACTAGGTACTGGGTACTGTTCTCTCAGCCAGTGACATTCGTAACCTTGTCGTCGCGTTACCTTCCTCCTAATATCGCCGATAGGTGAGAGTCTTCTCAGGTCCGCGGATCGCGGCGGGCTCTTGCGGTTCACCAGGGTTCCCGCGAATCCAGTCAACCATAACCGAGTTCAGGTGGAGGAAGTTCATGACGATGCGAGTTCGAGCAGCTTTAACGCTGGTTATAGCGTTGGCGATGATGGGTCTGGCCAGTTGCGGCCACTACGTCTGCGGCGCCAACTTTGGCAATTCCACCTGTGCGGCCGGTCCGGTAAGCCTGTCGGGCGGCGGCACCGGGAACACCGCCGCCGCGTTTGTATTTGTGGCGGACGGAACCGCCTCACCGGGTATTGTGGTCGGCTACACCCTGAATACGGCAGCGACCCCGCCAACGCTAACGGCGACTCCCAATTACACGGCGCCTACGACTCCGAATGCGGATTCTGGCATCGGCATGGCTGTGGCTCAGAAACAATTTCTCTACGCCGCATTCGGCTCGACCAGGACGATCTACGGGTGGACGATTAGCGCGGCCGGGATTTTGGCCCCGGTGAACGGCAGCCCTTTCAACTTGCCGCTGACGTTTCAAACGGGCGCGACCGGAGAATTTGACACGGCGAGGGTTATTACCGACCCGGCCGGCACTCATTTGTTCGTCGCGGATGAGGTCGGGGGGCAAATTTTCGTTTACTCGATCGGCAGCGGCGGAGTATTAACCGCGGTCGGGTCTCCGGTCGCTGTGGGTTTCTCGCCCGGGAACATGGCGACAGACGGGCTGGGAAAGTATCTCTACGTCACCGATACGTCGGCGGCCAATCACACCGGTATCGAGATCGCGGCGTACTCCATCGGGGCCACTGGCGCCCTGACGGTTGTAGCGGGCAGCCCGTTCACCGGAGCTAACTTTGCCATGTGGCAAGTGCAAGGCGAACCCACTGGGAAGTTCATGATTGGGACTACTGGCAATAGTGCAGCGCCGCTGTTCAATAATGGAGACAGTGGAAAGGACGATGATCACTTGTACGTATTCGCAATTAACTCCTCGGGAGCACTCGCGACGCCGGTAGTGTCTCCCACCACGAATTCGCCTTTTAGCATCGCAGTGGAGTCAGACTCGGGTGGAGATCTAATCGAGTCCTTCGGTTACGACGCTCTAGGAACCGGATTTAACCCAGTCGAAAGTTACGTTCTGAGTTCCAGTGGGACACTTTCGGTGGCTAACGGATCACCCTTCCTCAACGCGAATGTGGGTAGTGAAGGGAAATTCGATCAGAGTGGCGGCCTGCTCTTCATCTACGGGGGCACGTTTAACCAGAGCACGGTCGTGTACCAGGTGTCAGGCTTCGCGGTGTCCGGCAGCAATCTTACGAACCCGGTTGGAATTGGGACCTACGGCGGCTACTGGGTCCTCACCGACGCGCCATAACGAATTCGGCTATTAACAGCCGGCTGTTATCAGCCTATTGACAGCTAAGAGACCCGCATGAACTGCGGGTCTCTTTTTGTTTGCGCGGGCGGCGGTACAATAGAAGCGCCGCATCCTGACGAAAAAAGTGGCCATTAAGATCAAGATCCCGAAGAGCGGTAACGGCAACGGACGACGCGGCCTGCCGCGCGATCCCGTGCTCCGCGCCGCGCTCGTGATCTTTCTGGTTGTGGCCATCGGGCTGGGCGGATTTTTCTGCTATTTCTACATCAAGTATGACCGCATCATCGCGCAACGCTTCCGCTCGCCGGTATTTAGCAACTCGGCCAAGATCTATGCGCTGCCGCGGACCGTGCACGACGGCGACCGGGCGGACGCCAAGGAAATCGCCGCGTCCCTGCGGCGGGCCGGGTACTCCGATAAGGACGGCCAGTCGCCGCTCGGCAGCTTCCACCTGGTGAAGGACGGAATCGAGATCACGCCCGGGCCGGAGAGCTACCACAGCCCGGAAGAGGCGCACATCGTTATTCAGGACGGCCAGGTGGAGCGGATCGTCAGCCGAGGCAACGATCTCTCCGCCTACGAACTGGAACCCCAACTGGTAACCGCCTTGTTCGATTCTGAACAACGCTCGAAGCGGCAGGTGGTGAAGTACGCCGACATCCCGAAAGTGATGGTGGATGCCGTGCTGGCCATTGAAGACCGGCGCTTCTTCGAGCACAGCGGGGTGAACTTCGTCCGCATGTTCGAGGCGGTCTGGATCGACGTAACGCGACAACGGCATGAGCAGGGCGGTTCGACCATCACGATGCAACTGTCGCGCGGCTTCTTTCTGACGCCGGAAAAAACCATCCGGCGCAAGCTGACGGAGATGCTGATCGCCGAGGAACTGGAACAGAAGTTCAGCAAGCAGCAGATTTTTGAGTTCTACGGCAACTGGGTGAACCTGGGTCAGCGCGGATCGTTCGCCATCAGCGGGTTTGCCGAGGCTTCGCGAGCGTATTTCAACAAGGACCTGAAAGACATCACGCTGCCCGAGGCCGCGTTGCTGGCGGGCATTATCCAGGGACCGAGCCGGTTGTCGCCCTACCGGCATCCCGAGCGGGCTTTGGAGCGTCGCAATCTGGTCTTGGATTCGATGGTCGAAACCCACGCCATCACCCGCGAGCAGGCCGACAAGGCCAAAGCCACGCCGCTGAAGCTTGCGCCGCCGAACGTAGAGGCCAGCGACGCACCGTATTTTGTCGACATGGTGCGGGAAACGCTGATCAACAAGTTCAGCGATCACGATCTGAACGACGAGTCCTACCGCATTTACACCACGCTCGATCCCGATCTGCAAAAGGCGGCGGCGCAGGCGGTCGAGATGGGCATCAAGCTGGTGGACGATCAGGTCACCAAGATGCGCACCAAGCGCGTGAAGGTGGGCAAGAAATTTGAGACGCAGGTTGCGCCAGGCCCGCAGGCGCAGGTGGCGATGGTGGTGCTGGATCCGCACACCGGCGCAGTGCTGGCTTTGGTGGGCGGACGCGATTACGGTTTCAGCCAGTTGAATCACGCCTTGTCGAAGCGCCCGACGGGATCCATTTTCAAGCCGTTCGTTTATGCCGCCGCAATGAATACGGCGCTTGACGGCTCGTCCACGGTGATTACTCCGGCTTCAATGGTGACCGACGCGCCTTCCAGCTTCGCCTACGGCGACCAGATCTACGAGCCGCGCAACTATAAAGAGGAGTACAAGGGCGAAGTAACGCTGCGCTATGCGCTGGCCATGTCGCTGAACAACGCGACCGTGAAGGTCGCCGAAGAAGTTGGCTACGACAAAGTGGCGGACCTGGCGAAGTCGGCGGGAATCGTTTCGGTGAAGGCGACGCCGGCCATGGCGCTGGGATCGTACGAAGCCGCGCCGCTCGACATGGCGGGAGCGTATACATCATTCGCCAACAATGGCGTGCGGCTTTCACCTATCCTGGTGAACTCGGTGCGCACCGAAAAGGGCGATGTGGTGGCGAACTTCAAGACCGACCAGCGGCCGGTACTCGATCCACGCATTTCCTACGTCATGACCAACATGATGGAAGGCGTGATCAACAACGGCCTGGGATACACGGCGGTACGCTTGCGCGGATTTAGCCTGCCGGCCGCGGGCAAGACCGGCAGTTCGCACGACGGCTGGTTCGCCGGCTACACCACAAATCTGTTGTGCATTGTCTGGGTGGGCTACGACGACTATAGCGAACTGCACCTGACCGGCGCGCAGACGGCCGCGCCCATCTGGACCGAGTTCATGAAGAAGGCGTCCGCGCTGCCGCAGTATTCCGGCATGAAGGAGTTCGCGCAGCCTACCGGCGTGGTGGACGTGCAACTCGACAAGGTCACGAACCGCCTGGCCACGCCGGCCTGCCCCGACGATTACACCGCAGCCTTCGTGGCAGGCACGGAGCCGCGCGAGACTTGTGATCAGCAGAACGGCGTTGCGGGAATGTTCTCCCGGTTCTTCGGTGGAGGTCCCAAGGTGTTGCCGCCTCCGAATGCGGCGAACGCACAAGACCCGCAGAATGCTGACGCGCAAAAGAAGAAGGGATTCTTCGGGAAGATCGCCGGGATTTTCAAGGACGATAAAGCGTCAACGCCGCCTCCAACCCAGCCACCACCGCCCGCCAAGCCGCCCGACACGACCCAGACCGCGCCGCACTAACCCCGAGGGACACCCGTTGAAGTTACAATGAGTCGGAAAGAGCGGGCCATGCCCCGTGTGAGGTAGGGGCTTTGTCCCTCTAAGTTCTTTGACATCAAGATTTTGCAAACCATTTTTTCGGGGTGACAAAAGCGGCAACTCCGGTGTCTAAGCCTGTAGAACGCGGTCAAACGCCACCGCATGCCGGGCGGGCTTCCTGAACGAAATCTTCGCCGTCCGGCCAAAACTGTGGCAGAATGGCCTCGTTGGGAACTGGTCGTCTGGGGGTGTGTATGTCCTGCCGAAAGACCTGTCTGATTCTTCTTCTCGTTGTAATTTCCTCAACAGCCGCATCGGCGCAAGTTTCACATTCGGAGGCGGTGCAGATTGCGCCGCCGCTGATGCGCGCCGTGGATCCTCCAGCAAAAGATGCAACCGCCGCCGACCTGGAGGCTCAAGGCGATGATCTCCACGCCAGCAAGCTCTATCTTGATGCAATCGACTACTATCACGCGGCCATGGCCAAGTCACCGAACAATGCGAAGCTCCTGAACAAGGTTTGCCGGACCCAGTTGGTGATGGGGCGCTGGCGGGATGCGCGGAAGAGTTGCCAACAAGCAATCAAGGCCGATCATACATTTGCCGACCCTTATAACAATTTAGGAGTCGCGTTATATGAGGCAAAAAGCTACGGCGCGGCCATCAAGCAGTATCGCAAGGCGATTGCGTTGGACAGCAGTTCAGCATCGTTCTTCAGCAACCTGGGCGCCGCCCATTTTTCCAAGAAGGAGTTTGAGCCCGCGGTCGCGGCTTACCAGCATGCGCTGGAATTGGACAACCAAGTATTTGAACGGACTTCCCGGACGGGAGTGCAGGCGCAACTGCCAAGTCCCGAGGACCGCGCCCGTTATGACTACACGGTCGCGAAGTTGTATGCCAAGATGGGCTTTTCGGACCAGTCGCTGGAATACTTGAGGAAAGCGATGGAAGCGGGCTACAAGGACCTGACGAACGTATACAAGGATGTGGAGTTTGCCGAACTGCGGAAGAATCCGCGGTTTACGGAACTGATGGCTTCGAAGACGCCCGTGATCTCGGATTAAGTGGCCGCGTCGTCGGAGCAAATCCACTTTTCGTCTGGGAAAGAATTACAAAGCTTTACAAAATTAGACGGAACTTGGTGGAGTTCTGGGGTTTAATCATTGCAAATGCTCCTGAAAACAACAGGGTGAGTAAGGAGAAACGGTAGCCCATCGGATGCTGACCCGAGCACGCCCCAAGCAAGCATCCGGTGGGCTTTTTTGTTGAGAATTTCCTAAAGCGAACAATTTACGAAACTCCAACTTCCGGCTACAATATCCGGATGCCGTCCCTTCCTGACTCCCTGGCCTGGGCCCATCCTCTGGTGGCGGAGTGGTTTGTGCAGCGGTTTGGCACGCCGACTGAGCCGCAGGAGCAGGGATGGCCACACATTTTGGCGGGACGCACCACGCTTATTTCCGCGCCCACAGGGTCGGGGAAAACGCTGACTGCGTTTCTTGCTTGCATCGACCGGCTCGTGCGCAAGGCGCTGGCTGGGGATCTTGTTGATCGGACCGAAGTTCTCTATATCTCGCCACTGAAGGCGCTGGGCAACGACATCCAGAAAAACCTGGAAGTTCCTCTGAGCGAGATTCTCGCCATGGCTGGGGAGCGAGGGTTGCTCATGCCGGAGATTCGCACTGCTGTGCGCACCGGCGACACGCTGATGCCGGAGCGGCGCGCCATGCTGAAGCGGCCGCCGCACATTCTGGTGACCACGCCGGAGTCCCTTTACATTTTGCTTACGGCGGATAAGAGCCGGGCGATTCTGCGCGATGTCGAGACCGTGATTGTGGACGAAATTCATGCCGTGGCTGACGACAAGCGTGGGGCACACTTGACGCTGTCGCTGGAACGGCTGGAGGCGCTGGCTTACAAGCCTCCCGTGCGCATCGGACTTTCCGCGACGCAGAAGCCGATCGAAGAAGTCGCGCATTTTCTTACGGGGAACTCGGCCTCTGCTCAAGTGCGGCCGGATGCGGTCATCGTCAACATCGGGCACAAGCGCAAGCTTGATTTGGCGATCGTAGTTCCGCAAATGCCTTTGGGGCCGGTGGCTTCGAACGAAATGTGGGACGAGGTTTACAACCGGCTGGTGGCGCTGGTGGAGCAGCACCGCTCGACGCTGGTGTTTGTGAACACGCGGCGCATGGCGGAGCGCCTGGCACACAACCTGGGCGAGCGCATTGGGGAAGAGAATGTGGCGGCGCACCACGGGAGCTTGTCGCGCAAGCTGCGTCTGGCGGCCGAGAAGAAGTTGAAAGAAGGCAAGGTGCGGGTGCTGGTGGCGACCGCGTCGCTTGAATTGGGAATTGATGTGGGCACGGTGGATCTGGTGGTGCAGATCAATTCTTGCCGTGCGATTGCAGTTGCGCTGCAACGCGTGGGGCGGTCCGGGCACTGGCGCGGAGCGGTCCCCAAGGGACGACTGTTTTGCACTACGCGTGACGACTTGCTGGAATGCGCAGCTTTGGTGCGGGCGATTCGTCAGGGCGATCTGGACCAGCTGATGATTCCGGAGTCGCCGCTGGATGTGCTGGCGCAGCAGATTGTGGCGGCGTGCGCTGCGGAAGAGTGGGGCGAGGATGAGATGTTCGCGCTGGTGCGGGGCGCGTATCCCTATCGCAACCTTTCGCGCGAGGTTTTCAATTCAATTCTGGAGATGCTGAGCGAGGGCATTGCGGCCAAGCGCGGCCGCTATGGCGCTTATATTCACCGCGACCGGGTGAACGGCAAGCTGCGGGCGCGGCGCGGGGCACGGCTGGCGGCGATCACCAGCGGGGGAGCGATTCCGGACAATTCGCTTTATGCCGTGGTGGCAGAGCCTGATGGCATCGTGGTGGGTACGGTAGATGAAGATTTTGCCGTGGAGAGCAATCGCGGCGACATCATGCTGTTGGGGAATACTTCGTGGATGATTCGCCGGATTGAAACCAATGCGGGCCGCGTGCTGGTGCAGGATGCTCACGGAGCGCCGCCGAGTGTGCCGTTCTGGCGCGGGGAAGCTCCGGCGCGGACGCAGGAACTTTCCGAGCACATCGGAAATCTTAGACAAGAAATCAGCGAGATGTTGCCGCACACTTCGCCGGTAGGATTTTCCGCGACGCAACCCGAAGTGGCCGCTGCGGTTTCGTGGTTGAAGGATGAGTGCGGGCTGGATGATTCCGGCGCAGAGCAGGCGATTGAGTACATCCTGCAAGGCCGGGCAGTTCTGGGGGCGGTGCCGACGCAGACGACTGTAATTGCGGAGCGCTTCTTCGACGAAGGCGGCGGCATGCAACTCGTCATCCATGCGCCGTTTGGGGGGCGCATCAACAAAGCCTGGGGACTGGCTCTGCGCAAGCGTTTCTGTGTTGGGTTCAACTTTGAGTTGCAGGCTGCCGCCACTGACAATGGTCTCAACATCGCGCTGGCCGAGCAGCACAGTTTCCCGCTAGCCGACGTCTTCAAGTTTCTGCAGGCGGCGACGGTGCAGCCGATTCTGGAGCAGGCTGCGCTCGATTCTCCGATCTTTGCCACACGCTGGCGCTGGGACGCGAACCGGGCGCTGGCGTTGTTGCGCTTTCAAAATGGAAAGAAGGTTCCCGCGCAGATTCAGAGGATGCGCTCCGACGATCTGCTGGCTTCGGTTTTTCCGGACGCGGCTGCTTGTTTCGAGAACATTCAGGGCGAACGGAAAATTCCGGATCATCCGCTGGTGGGCGAAGTGATGAAGGATGTGCTCACTGAGGCGATGGATATTGATGGGCTGAAGCTGGTGTTGAGCGGGCTGGCCGATGGGAGAATTCGCTGTCTTGCCGTGGATACGCCGGTTCCTTCGCAGTTTTCGCACGAGATTCTGAACGCGAATCCGTATGCGTTTCTGGACGACGCTCCGCTTGAGGAGCGGCGGGCGCGGGCGGTGCAGATGCGGCGCATGCTGCCGGAATCGGTGCTTGAAGAAGTGGGCGGGCTCGACGCGGCGGCGATTGCGCAAGTGCGGGAAGAGGCTTGGCCCGATGTGCGCGACGCCGATGAGCTGCATGATGTGCTGCATACGCTGGTGGCGCTACCGGAAGTTGGGCCGGATTTCGGAACGAGGCAGTGGAAGTTTTATTTCGAAGGCTTGGTTGGGGAAGGGCGTGCTTCGGGGGCGGAGTCCGGCGGACGGCGCTATTGGGTTGCCGCGGAGCGTGCCAGAACTTTTTCACTCTTGTTTCCCGAGGCACGATTTGAGCAGCAGTTGGCCGGTGTGGAAACAACAGCTCCCACTCGCGAGGATGCTTTACTGACTCTGGTTATGGGATGGATGTCGCATGTGGGGCCGACCACAGCGACACAGCTTGGGGAGCGATTGGGGATTCCTGCTGCTGAGATTTCGAATGCCTTGCTGCGGATGGAAGCTAGCGGGACTGTGCTGCGGGGAAACTTCAGTGGTACTGCTTCGCGGGCGGGGGCCCCTTCGGCTGTCGCTCAGGGCGGGTCCGCGCTACACGAGCCTGAATGGTGCGAGCGGCGGCTGCTGGCGCGGATTCACCGGCTGACCGTGGCTACCTTGCGCAAGCAGATTGAGCCGGTCACAGCGGCGCAATTCATGCAGTGGCTGCTGCGGTGGCAGCGTGTGGATCAGGGGACGCAGGTTTCTGGCGAGCGGGGCACGCTTGAAGTGCTGCGGCAGTTGCAGGGGTTTGAGATTCCGGCGAATGCCTGGGAACGGCAGGTTCTGGCGCGGCGTATTGTGGATTACGATCCGAAATGGCTGGACCAGCTTTGCCTGACTGGGGCTGTCGGCTGGGGCAGGTTGTCGCCGCATCCGGCGACGCTGGACTATTCGACTGCGAAGCGTGGAACGGAGGCTCAGCCGGGTGCGGCCCAGCGGCAGCGCCGGGTGATCCCCACGAGCGTTGCGCCCATCACATTTTTTATCCGGGAAGATGCGGACTGGATGACGTCGCGGCATCCGGGTGCGGAGGTATCGGAAAACAATGGCCTCAGCCACGGAGCACAAGTCGTGCTGGAGTTTCTGCGGCAGCGCGGCGCGTCGTTCTTTGCCGATATCGTGCGTGGTACCGAAAAGCTGAAGGCGGAAATCGAGACTGCGCTTTGGGAACTGGTGGCTGCCGGCCTGGTGACTGCCGACGGCTTCGACAACCTGCGTTCGCTGATCGATCCGAAGCGGCGTGCGGGGCAGGGAAGCGGGCGGACGACACGCCCGCGGCACAATGCTGGGCGCTGGGCTTTGCTGCACGCCGATGAAGTTGTCGAACGGCCACGCGCCGTCGAAGCGGCCTGCTGGATGCTGCTGCGGCGTTATGGCATTGTGGTTCGCGATGTGTTGGCGCGGGAAGCGAACCTGCCGCCGTGGCGAGAACTGCTGGGCGGCTTCCGCCGGCTTGAGGATCGGGGCGAGATTCGCGGTGGCCGTTTTGTGGATGGATTTTTGGGCGAGCAGTTCGCGCTGCCGATTGCGGTGGAGTCGGTGCGGGCGATGCGCAAGCTCGATGCCGAGCAGGGAGCCATTACGTTGTCGGCGGCTGATCCGCTGAACTTGGTAGGAATTCTGGTTCCGGGCGAGCGCGTCCCGGCGATCTCCGGCAACAGCGTTACTTTTCGCGGTGGGGCGGCCGTCATTACGCCTGCGGTCGTGGCGCCCTCGGGCAATGAGGCTGTCGCCAGCTAGGTGTGGATCGGCCCAAAAAACCAGGGACCCGATGAGGGGGCCCCTCGAGTCCCTGATTTGCGCAAACTCGACAAGAACTATTCCAAAAGCGCTTCCCCCATCGCTTTTTGCCGAGCACTGGCGCACGCTCTCTAGTGCATGCGGTATGCCAGTCGGCGAAGGCTTTTTAGATATCCGCCCAACTCGCTCTTGGCAAAGCATTTATAACCGGACGCTCACTGACGCCCACGAGGAACGCGGTCCGACGGGCCGGTTTATTTGCTATCCAATCGGATAGCGATCACTATCCGTTCGGATATTGGAACAACATCACTTCGGGTGTGAATTTCCGGCCGAAGTGTGATAAGAAGGGGCGCGAGGTGAAGCAAGTTGCGTCCCAGGCTTCTGGTGCTTTCCGGGCCCTTGAAAGACTCGACGGTTCCTCTGACGGAGGGAGAAGTCACGATCGGAAGGGAAGCGTCGAACGGGATCGCGGTCGTTGACCCGTCGGTTTCGCGAAAACATTGTTTGGTGAGCGGACAGGACGGAAGGTTCCAGGTGCGGGACCTCGACAGCCGCAATGGAACCCTGGTGAACGGGACCGTGGTCGAGGAGCAGTGGCTGCAACACGGAGACGAGATTGCCACCGGCGACTCGTCTTTCCTGTTCCTGGTCGAAGACGAAGAGGTCACACCCTCTGCGGGCCGGGTGGAGTTCGAAGACGCGCACGCCACGGCGGAAACCATCACCATCCATCCCCGGGACGTGGTGTATCTGCAGCCGGACCGGCTGTTGCGCGAGTTGCCCGCGACCTCACGCGTGGCCCGCAACCTGAACGCGCTGCTTAAGATCAGCCGCATAGTGCATGCCATTCGCGACCTCAACGATCTGCAAGGGCAATTGCTGGACTTGATTTTTGAAGTTGTTCCGGCGGGCCGGGGCGCGATTCTGCTGGCGGATAGCGAGGGCCAGCAATTCAATTCCACGTTCGCCCGCATGAGGAAGGCCGGGCAGACTCCGATGGTCAAAGTGAGCCGCACGGTTGCCCGTCAGGTGCTGGAGCAGGGGATTGCGATGCTGGGCAGTGATGTCCCCGGCAGCGACGAGTTGCGCGAGGTCGAGAGCCTGGCTGCGTCGCAGGTGCGCTCGCTGCTGTGCGTCCCTTTGACGGTATTTCAGAGGGTGATTGGATGCATTTATCTCGACAGCGACAGTCTCAGCAACCGTCTGAATGAAGAGCACCTGCAACTGGTGACCGCGATCGCAGGTATTTCCGCGGTGGCGCTGGAGAATGCCCGCCGCACTCAATGGCTGGAGCAAGAGAATGAGCGGCTGACCGTTGAGATCAGCCAGGAGCGGAGCCTGGTGGGCGAAGGCGCACGCATGAAAGATGTCTACCAGTTCCTGAAACGCGTGTCGCCGACCGATTCGACGGTGCTGATTGAGGGCGAGAGCGGAACCGGGAAGGAGTTGGCGGCGCGGGCTTTACATCGTAACAGTCCGCGAGCCAGCAAACTGTTTGTCGCCATTAATTGCTCTGCAATTCCAGAGACGCTATTGGAAAGCGACCTATTCGGCCACGAGCGGGGAGCGTTTACCGGAGCTGCCTCCTTGAAGAAAGGACGTCTTGAAGTTGCCGACGGCGGCGTGGTTTTTCTCGACGAAATCGGCGAACTGGCGCCTACGCTCCAGGTCAAGCTGCTGCGCGTGCTACAGGAGCGTGAGTTCGAGCGGGTCGGCGGGACTCATCCCATCAAGGTGGATATCCGCCTGATTGCCGCGACCAACTGCAACTTGGAGCAGGCCGTGCGTGACGGCAAGTTTCGCCAGGACTTGTATTACCGTCTGGCCGTGTTGAAGATCACCATGCCCACTCTAAGGGATCGCAAGGATGACATTCCGATGCTGGTCCGCCACTTTGTCCAGAAGCACGCGAAACACTGCAAAGTGAAGGCGCGGCCGGTTTCCCGCGAGGCCCTGGCTTGCCTCGTGAACTACGACTGGCCTGGGAATGTGCGCGAGTTGGAGAACGCCATCGAGCGCGCGTTGGTACTGGGGTCCTCCGACATGATTCTGCCTGAGGATCTGCCGGAATCGCTGCTGGAACGGCCTCCGCTGCCGGAGATGACTGAAGCGAAATATCACGCGGCGATTAAGGAACTGAAGAAGCACCTGATTCTGGATGCGGTGGAGCAGACGCAGGGCAGCTATGCCGACGCGGCCCGCCTTCTGGGCGTGCATCCCAATTATCTGCACCGCCTGATCCGCAACCTCGAGTTGAAGGAAAGTTTGAAGGACGCGTTGCGGGATCCGGCGCGGGGGTTGAGTGGATTATCGGGCGGGAACGCTTAGTTTAGATCTCGCCTGCGAGCTGTCTACGGCAGCTGCAATCGCAGCAGGACTGCAGGGTCTAGATACGTCCCCTGCCAGCGTACCGCAACGTGCAGATGCGGACCCGTAGCCCGGCCCGTGCCACCGCTCAGTCCGACGACCTGCCCGCGTTTCACCTCGTCCCCTTCCTTGACTTTGAACTCGGAGAGATGGAAATACAGTGTGAGAAGGCCCTGGCCATGGTCAATCACTACGCAATTGCCTTCAAAATACATGAATCGCGCCAGCAACACCGTGCCATGGTTCATGGCCGCGACTGGGGTTCCGGTGGGAACGCGGAAGTCGAGACCCCAATGCGGACGCTGCGCCTCGCCGTTGAAAATCCGTTGCGACCCGTAGACGTCGGAAATCGCGGCGTCGGCGGGGGCAGTGAAGCTGCCGTCCCACTCGCGGGTTGGGGTTACGCGACTAAGGTAGTCCTGCTTGATCTTCACTCCTTCTGCGATTTGCTCCTGCTGCTCGGGGCTGGGCTCGGTGAATTTCTTCTCCACAGTGAGCTCCACTTTAACTTGAGGATACTGGGCGCGGGCGACGGCGAAGGTGCGCGTGAAGATCAGGGAAGTTTTGTTTGTCGCGCGCTCGGCGGTTAATTCGAGTGGGTATTTGCCCGGAGCCGTCTCGAAAGTTACGCCTGCCAGCGCGAACCAGGTTCTTGTAGAAGCATCGTAGCTAAACGTGAGTTGATGACCGAGCCAGGTGCCGGAAAGGGATGTGAGTTTGGCGGGGGGCTTGACCTGAAACAATACTGGCGCGCCGTTGACCAGTCGCGCGGGCTGCGCATGGACGTTCCAGTTCGCCGCGGAGGCCGGAGGGACTCCGCAGAGGAATGACCAGAGCAGGAGACAGAGTGCGACGGGAGCAGTAGGGAGCCAGTGCTTCACGTTACCAGCCTAGCATTCCTGCGTAGCCGGCCAAGCTATAATCCGCGAATGCGTACCGCGGTGTTTACGGCGCTGGCGGTCGGCCTGGTCTCTGGTTCAATGATGGCGCAATCGGCTCCGCCGGCAGTTCTGAGTGCCGATCGCGTGGTGGTGTTGAAGAAGGAGCGGACGCTCGAACTCCTCAGCCAGGGTAAAGTGATTAAAACCTACAAGGTCGCACTCGGCGGCGATCCCGTTGGTCCCAAGGCTCGGCAGGGAGATCACAAGACGCCCGAAGGCGTGTACGTTCTGGATTTCCGCAACGCTCACAGCCAGTTCTACAAGTCGATCCACATTTCCTATCCCAGCGATCATGATCGAGTGCTTGCCCGACAGAAGGGCGTTTCCCCTGGCGGCGACGTCTTTGTTCACGGACTACCCAACGGCTACGGTGCCATCGGCGCTGCCCACCGGCTCAAGGACTGGACGGACGGCTGTATCGCCGTAACGGACGAGGAGATTAATGAGATCTGGAAGGCCGTGGCTGACGGAACCCAAATCGAGATCAAGCCTTAAATGAGGATTGAATTGGTGGACCTGGCCGTGATCGAACCGGCGACATCTTTCGCTGATTGGCCTCCTCTTGAGAGAACGGCGATTGGCGTCTCTGCCCTTGATGTAGGTATGATTCGAGCCTGAGAGAAGTCAATGCCCCACCGAAAATTGAAGTTGGACTTGAAGTTGGCAGCGGAGGCCAAGAGCCTTGTTGCATTGGCCTTCCGCAACGGCGCAATCGAAGATGTTCACGCGGGAAAAGAGTGCCCCACTTGCGCCGGAAAGTCGGAATATTCACACATAACGGACGCCGAGATGGAGAATATCAACAAGCGCGCCGTAAATGTGCTCTACAAGTTGCTCTGGCTGAAGCGGAACGATCCAGAGAAGTACCAGGAGCAAATTGAGTTCGGGAAGCGGTATACACGATTCTGGGATGAGCCGGAAACGAAGGTTGGATAGTTTTGACGTTCTGCCGAACTACCCACGGCTGCAAGCTACCGTTTTATTAGAGCACCTGGAAGTTTTCGGGAGAATTGGTGGACCTGGCCGGGATCGAACCGGCGACCTCTTCCATGCCATGGAAGCGCGCTCCCAGCTGCGCCACAGGCCCACGATTGAAAGCCGAAAAGCCGAAGCCCGGCGAGTCGGGATCGAGGGAAGTACCGAATTCATTTTCGCCCACATTGCCGGGATAGTCAACGCGCGCGGATTCTTCTGTTTGTTTCCACAGGCCTCTTCTGGCATAATTGATCGTGCACCCCACCTGCACCATTTTTCAAACACAATTTAGAGCGAGGAACAGATGCCAGCGAAGTACATCTTTGTAACGGGCGGAGTTGTGTCTTCCCTGGGCAAGGGATTGGCTGCGGCTTCGATCGGCTGCCTGCTGGAGAGCCGCGGGTTGAAAGTCAACCTGATGAAGTTCGATCCTTACCTGAACGTGGATCCGGGGACGATGTCGCCGTTTCAACATGGCGAAGTTTTTGTGACCGACGACGGCGCCGAAACCGATCTCGACCTTGGCCACTACGAGCGCTTCACCCACGCCAAACTTTCTCGAGACAACAATTGGACCACCGGCCGGCTCTACGAGCAGATCATCGCCAAAGAGCGGCGTGGAGATTATCTGGGCAAGACGGTGCAGGTGATTCCGCACGTGACCAATGAAATCAAAGCCGCGATGAAGAAGGTGGCGCAGGATGTGGACGTGGCCATTGTCGAGATCGGCGGAACGGTGGGTGATATCGAGTCGCTGCCATTTATGGAGGCGATCCGGCAGATGAGGCAGGAACTGGGGCGCGAAGATACGTTGTTCGTCCATGTGACGTTGGTGCCCTTCATTGCTGCGGCGCAGGAACTGAAGACCAAACCCACGCAACACTCGGTGAAGGAGTTGCTTAGCATTGGGATTCAGCCGGACATTCTGCTCTGCCGAACTGATCGCTTTCTCGCGAAGGAGTTGAAGTCGAAGATTGCGCTCTTCTGCAATGTGCAGGAAGAAGCTGTGATCACGGCTAAGGACGTGGCGTCGGTGTATGAAGTGCCGCTGGTGTTCGCCAATGAAGGTGTCGACACTCTGGTGCTGAAATACCTGCGCATGGAGGCGCAAGACCGCGACCTTTCGAAGTGGGAAGACATTGTGCATCGCGTGTACAACCCGAAAGACACGGTCACGATCGGAATTGTTGGCAAGTATGTCGAGTATGAAGACTCCTACAAATCGCTGAAGGAAGCATTGGTGCACGGCGCGCTGGCGCATAATCTGAAACTTCAGTTGAACTGGATTGAAGCTGAGGGTTTGGAGGCGGACGCGGCAAGTGTTGAAGCTCAACTCGAGGGTTACGACGGGATTTTGGTTCCCGGGGGTTTTGGCAAGCGCGGCATCGAGGGGATGCTGATCGCAATTCGTTATGCCCGCGAGAAAAAAGTTCCTTACTTCGGGATTTGCCTGGGAATGCAAACTGCCTGCGTTGAGTTTGCCCGTAATGTGGTGGGACTCGCGGAGGCAAATTCGAGCGAGTTCGACCCCGCGACGCCGCATCGCGTGATCTTCAAACTGCGCGAGTTACGCGGCGTGGAAGAACTGGGCGGCACCATGCGTTTAGGCGCGTGGCCATGCAAGATTGAACCCAACACGCTGGCCCACAAGATTTATGGCAAGCTTGAGATCAGCGAACGCCACCGTCATCGTTACGAATTCAATCGCGAATACGAAGAGCCGATGGCGGCGGCAGGGCTACGCATTTCTGGTTCGACTCCTGACGGTACTTACGTTGAGATGGTGGAACTGCCGGGCCATCCGCATTTCATCGGCTGCCAGTTCCATCCCGAGTTCAAGTCAAAGCCGCTGGAGCCGCATCCGCTGTTCAGCACGTTCATTGCGGCGTCGTATGAATACGGCTCGAAGCGGCGGGCGGAGAAAGAGACCGCAGCGGTAGAAATGTTTCATCGTCCGGAGAAAGTTTCGCGCAGATAGGCAAGACGATTTACCGCCGAGATCGCCGAGTACGCCGAGAAAACCAATGGCGAGCTTGGTTTCGCCTGATTTCCCTCGGCGCTCTCCGCGTGCTCGGTGGTGAAAGGTTTCGTTCTTGATCGCTTCCTTTCAAGTCGGCGATGTCCACATCGGCTCCGGCAATCTTTTTCTCATTGCCGGGCCGTGCGTGATTGAGAGCGAAGAGCACGCCATTCGCATGGCCGAGATCATCAAGGGTGTGACAAAGGCCCTTGGTTTTCCGTTCATATTCAAAGCCAGCTACGACAAAGCCAACCGCACTTCGATTCGGAGCTTTCGCGGGCCCGGAATCAAGGAAGGTCTGCGCATTCTGAAAAAGATAAAATCCGAACTTCAGGTTCCGGTGCTTACGGATGTCCACGAAGTAGGGGATGTTGCCAAGGTTGCGGAAGTGGTTGACGTGCTGCAGATTCCGGCGTTTCTCTGCCGGCAGACCGACCTCGTGGTTGCGGCGGCACTCAGCGGCCGCGCCGTCAACATCAAGAAGGGGCAATTTGTTTCGCCTTGGGATATGCGGCACGCGGTGGAAAAATGCCGCGAGGCGGGCAACACGCAAGTGTTTCTGACCGAGCGCGGCACGAGTTTCGGTTATAACAACCTGGTCGTCGACATGCGCTCGCTTTCCGTCATGCGCAAGTTTGCGCCGGTGGTTTTCGACGCGACCCATGCCGTTCAGTTGCCTTCTGCGCAAGCGGATGACGGGAGCCCCGCGGTCAGCGGCGGTCAACCTGAGTTTATTCCGGTGCTAGCGCGTGCCGCGGTTGCCGCTGGCGTGGATGGCGTTTTTCTCGAGGTCCACGACAATCCCAAGGAAGCAAAGTCTGACGGAGCGAATGCGCTGGAATCTACTAAGCTACGCGATGTTTTAAAGGAATTGTTGGCGGTCAGGAAAGCGCTGGCGGAAGCCCGCGCGACTCTCTAAAACTACTTCGAAGGAGGTTTCGTTATGTGGTTGTTTCGACAGTGTATTGCCACTGCGGTTGTTCTATCGTTCGTCTTGCCCGCCGTCGCGGACGATAAAAAGGATTCCGATGAACAGGTCTCAAAGGAAGTGGAGCTGAAAGCCTGCGGCCCGAAAGAGAAGGAAGTAAACTACAAGGCCGATACTGACAAGAGCAAGCATCCCGCTCCGGAGCAACCTGCCGATAAGGCGCTGATTTATGTGATCCGCCCTTCGATGATCGGGAACAAGGTGCAGAGCAAGCTGGCAGTTGACGGCGAGTGGAAGGGAACGAATCGAGGTGACAACTATTTTTACTTCATGCTCGACCCGGGCGAGCACTATTTTTGTTCTGCTGCGGAGAATTACAGCGTGTTGAAGGTAGACGTGGCAGCGGGCAAGACCTATTATCTCCAACAGCATGTTCGCATGGGGGTCATGAAGGCGCGCAACAAGCTCGAAGCGATGAGTGAAGAAGAAGGCAAGAGTAAGCTGGCGGGTGCTCACCTCAGCACGTGGGAGGTCAAGTAAACTGGTTGGCAGCGTAGCTGCGATGCGGCGCGCGTGGTCGGTTGAATCCAGGCCATGAAACAGATCTCCGATTGGGCCCTGAATGTCGCCACGATGCGCGGCGCGAGCTATGCCGATGCTCGCATCGTCAGCCAGCGGAGCCGCGCACTTACCACGAAGAACGGCAAGGTGGGGAGCGCGACTGACGCCGAGTCCTTCGGGATGAGTGTCCGCGTGATTGCCGACGGAGCGTGGGGATTCGCCGCTTCTGAGGACTTATCGCGCTCTGGCGTTGAAGCCACCGCTGCCCGCGCTGTAGAGATAGCGCGTGCCTCGGCGCAAGTGAAGCAGCAGGATGTCCGGCTCGCTCCTGAAAAGCCTGTGACTGCCGAGTGGACTACGCCCCATGTCACCGATCCGTTCTCGATTTCTGTCGAAGAAAACATTGCGCTGTTGCTGAACGTCGACTCCGAACTGCGCTCCGTTGCCGGCGTCACGCTGGCCGAAACTAACCTCAACTTCAATCGCGAAGAGCAACGGTTTATATCGTCCGAGGGAAGCGATATCCACCAGACCAAATATTCCGCGGGCGCGGGCTACGCCGCACACGCGTTTGCGGGAAACGAGATTCAGAAACGGTCTTATCCCAACTCTTATGGCGGACAGTGGCAGAACAAAGGATATGAGCTGATCGAAGAGTTGAAGCTGGTACAGAATGCCCGGCGCATCGCTGAAGAGGCAGTTGCTCTGCATCATGCTGATCAATGCCCCGAAGGCACGTTCGACATCATTCTCGACAGTTCTCAGCTTGGGTTGCAGATTCACGAATCCGTCGGGCATCCCATTGAACTCGATCGCGTGCTGGGGATGGAAGCGAACTTCGCAGGAACGTCGTTCTTGACCCTCGACAAACTACGCACACTGCGTTACGGCAGCGAGATGGTGAACGTGGTCGCGGACGCGCGCCAGGAGCACGGTCCAGGCCTAGGAACCTTCGGGTTCGACGACGAAGGTGTTCCCGCGCAGTGCACTCCGATCATCACCAAAGGATTGTTCACCGGCTATCTCAGTTCCCGCGAAACCGCGCACACCATCGGCGCGAATCGCTCGGGCGGAACGCTGCGTGCCGAAGGGTGGAATCGTTTGCCGATGATTCGCATGACGAACATCAGCCTGCTTCCCGGCGAGAAGCCGCTGACACTCGAGCAACTGATTGCCTCCACCGATCACGGCATTCTGATGCAGACGAATCGCTCGTGGTCGATCGATGACCGGCGATATAACTTTCAATTCGGTTGCGAGATCGGCTGGGAGATCAAGCACGGCAAACGTGTACGCATGGTGAAGAACCCGTCATATTCGGGCATCACGACAGAGTTCTGGAATTCGCTGGATGCCATCTGCTCGCGCGACGAGTGGACGCTCTGGGGTACACCAAATTGCGGCAAGGGCCAGCCGCAACAGGTGATGGGCACTGGACATGGTGCAGCGCCGTCACGGTTTCGCGGGATCAAGGTAGGGAGCGCGTACAAAAGAAGCTAGTTCAGCCAATCAATGCTAACTCAGGACCAAGCTGGCGACATCTTCGATCGCATCAGGAGATTCTCGTCCGCTGACGAAACTGAGGTGCTCTTCTCCGGCGGCAGGTTTGCGCTCACTCGCTTTGCGAATAACACGATTCATCAGAATGTCGAGGAAGAAAATCACATCGTCTCGGTGCGGACGGTCTTCGGCGGGCGTACAGCGCGCGCCACCACAAACATGTTTGACGACGAGAGCTTGCGGCGGGTGGTGGAATCTTCGGAAGCTCTAGCCGAGGTGCAGCATCCTGACCCGGATCTGTTGCCGATGCCGGATACGCGCGAAGCGGCCGGCCCCACGGACGAGTCGTCCGCTCCGACACAAATTCCGTCTCGCCACTTTGCTGATACTGCAGCCATAACCCCAGAGCTTCGCGCCGCCGGAGTCAAGAAGATCGTCGCTGTTGCGCAGAAACACAAACTCAACACTGCTGGAATCTTTTCCAGTTCCGAATCCGTCGAGGGAATCTTCAATTCGCGCGGACTCAGCGATTGGCACACGCAAACTCTGGCGGAGGTTTCCATCACCATGCTAGGCGGCGATTCTTCTGGATGGCAGAAGGCCAACTCGCCCGACGTGGCCAAGCTCGATCCGCTCAAGATGGCAGAAACTGCGGCGCAGAAGGCGCTCGACGCCGCGCATCCCGCGGAAATTCCGGCACGGAAGTGCACTGTGATTCTTGAACCCTCCGCCGCGCTCGACATCGTCGGCTTCATGTTCTGGGATTACTCTGGCATGGCGATCCTTGACCAGCGTTCATTTCTTACCGGCCGCATCGGCAGCAAGCTGTTCGGAGAGAACGTCACAATATGGGACGATGTTGCGCATCCTCTTCAGACCGGATCTCCGTTCGATGGCGAGGGCATGCGGCGGAGGCGTGTCCCGCTGGTCGAAAACGGAGTGGTCAAGCGCGTGGTTTATGCAAGGGCCACAGCCGAAAGAATGAGGCGCTCGGAGCAAAAAGACAAGACTGGGCCCATCGACCCCACCGGCCACGGTTTTGCTTTGCCCAACGAGATGGGCGAGATGCCGCTCAACATTGTTTTTGTGGCGCCGCGGAATCCGCAAACTCTGGCTGAGATGATCGCTTCGACCGAGCGTGGCGTTCTGGTTACGCGACTGTGGTATATCCGTGAAGTGGATCCTTACGAAAAAATGGTCACCGGCATGACCCGCGACGGGACATTCCTGGTGGAAGACGGAAAAATCAAGCAGGGAATCCGCAACTTCCGTTTCAACGAGAGTCTCATCCACATGCTTTCGAATGTCGAAGCCATGAGCGAACCGCTTCGCGCCTGCGGCGAAGAGTCGCTCGACATGGTGGTTCCCGCCATGAAGATTCGAGATTTCAATTTCACCGAACTCACCAAGTTTTAGGCGCGGCATTGACATCTTCCGAGTACCCGGTTCTTGAAGCGCGAGGACTGGAGCCATCAGGCCACGGCTACGCGCTCAGCAACCGCCAGCCCCTAGTTTGCAAATTCGGCTCGTAAATTCCCTCTAATGCCTTCATCTGCAAGCAGTTAGCACCCATTTGTTCCATGACTTCAGTAACTTTGCGAGCTTGATTCCTGGGTGTACGCTGCCCATAAGTCGCAGAAATCTGGATGCGCCGCATTGCGCGCGCACTGGAAAGAGGGCCCCTAGAACGGTGTCAGGCGAATCAGCAGAAGAGCAACTGGCGGTGGACCCGCAGGAGCAGCAGACTGCGATCAAGCACTATGCCGAAATGCAAAGTGCTCCGCGGTTTCCCTTGCATCTGCCGGTGGAAATCAAGTCGCAGGGCGGAGCCTGTTCCGCGGAGACGCAAAATATTTCTGCCAACGGTGTGCTCTTCGCCATGGATCGCGACGTCCCCGTAGGTTCGCTGGTGGATTTCACAATTCTGCTTCCGGGAGACGTTGTGGGGTCCCGTTGCGATGTACAGATTGACTGCCACGGCCGCGTGGTCCGCAGCTTCGACGATAAGGGCCGCCGCGGCGTTGGCGTTGTGATTGACGAGTACCACTTCGAGCGAGCATAGGTGCAAAGAAACTAATGGCCACTTCGGTCAGCATGGGAGAAAATCGCGGCGTTCATGAGAGCAGCGGCAATGGCCAGCTGATTCGCGTGATCCTGGCCGATACCCAGGCCATCTTCCGCGCCGGCCTGCGCAAAATCTTCGCGCTGGAAGACGATATCAGGGTAGTGGGCCAGGCTGAGACGATGCCCCAGACCCAGTCTGCCATCACCAAGTTTTCCGCCGACGTGCTGATCTTTGAGTCGGCGCTGGCACCTAATCCGGTGGAAGCTGTAACCGAATTCCTGCGGCAGACGCCGCAGCTGAAGATCATGGTGGTCACGCCCGCATCGGACGAGCAACTTACGCTCGACCTGTTCCGCCGCGGGGCCCACGGCATTCTGTCGCGCGAAGTGGAGCCGGAAATTCTGGTGGATTGCCTGCGCAAGGTTGCCGCCGGTGAACCCTGGCTCGAGAACCAGGCCATTCATTGGGTAATGGAAGCCTTCCGCGGCCACAACCTGCGGCCTTCCGGAGCGCGCCCGAAGGTCCAACTCACGCCCAAGGAAACGATCATCGTGTCCTGTGTGACCCAGGGCATGAAGAACAAAGAAATCGCAGTACGCGTGGGTACGACCGAGCAGGTAGTAAAAAATTACCTGCGCAAGGTGTATGACAAGCTGGGCGTCGCCGATCGCCTCGAACTCGCGCTCTACTGTTTGAGCCATCACGTGGTCGATGGCGTCAAGCCGCCCCCGATTCCTGCGACTGCTCCCAAGACCGGAGATGCAGCACAAGCTGCGGCTGCGGGTGCTGCTGCAACTTCAAACGCACCGACCGCCCCTGAGAATTCAGACACACCGGTAAGCCCGCGGCAAAAACCTTCCTAAAAACGTTTTCCTGTGTTGAATATTGCCTGTTTGATTTTCATTCCTCGGCGAAGTCGTTTGTCTCTGTAGCACCCTGTCCCTCCCGACTCCGATTTGCGCTACTTCTCTCACTGACCATAGAATGAATGAAGCTAAGTTGGCGTGAACGCGGTCGACACGGCTCGATACGATAGCCCTCCGGAACGCTATCGTCCTTCCCCAGGTTTCGCCGGAGAGATGGCCGAGTGGCTGAAGGCGCACGCTTGGAAAGCGTGTTTAGGGGAAACTCTAACGTGGGTTCGAATCCCACTCTCTCCGCCATGTTTTCAATGGTTTAGAGCGTGTACCTGCCGTTCTTACCTGCCGTTTAGAGCCAAGCCTGCAATCTTTCTGTGGGCTTGGCTCATTTCCTCGCTGCCCGCGTCACCGTAGACGTTCATCGTCGTGCGAATGTCTGCGTGACGCATGAGCCGCTGCTGTATACCAACTGGTGTGCCTAACGAGTCTAGCCATGACCTGAACGTATGGCGCATGGTGTGTGTCCCCAGCTTGCCGATGCCAGAAGCGGCAGCAGCGTTCTGGAAGACTTGCCATACCCAAGGGTAAGACCATGGCAACCGACCAAGCTGTACAGGCGACGCAAAGATCCAATCCTCCGGGGCAGAGAACTGGGTTGCCTGCTTCCACGTCTTCAGTAGCTCTAGCAGTCCCGCGTCAACAGCCATCTGCTTACGTGATTCTGCCGTCTTAGTGGTATTGACTTTCTGACAGACAATGCCGCGCTCAATTCGCAGCCGTGCGCCCAGCCAATCCACATCGGCCCAGCGCAAAGCCAAACACTCGGAGATGCGAAGACCGAGGCTCACACACAGCAGTGCAATCAGGTTGAATGGTTCCTCAAGGTGAGGGATGAATCTTTGGAACTCTTCTACGCTCAGACTGCGCGGCTGTTGCGTGCGTTTAGTTGCGCCCTTGATCGTCACTAGCTCCATGGGATTTCGCTGTACTGGCACGCCGCCAGACCACATGCCGAAGTCCCACAGCGTACTGAGCAGGCCACGAACGTGGGCACGGCTCTTGGGTGACAGGTCGAGAGACTTGAGCCACAGTTCCACGGGACGGGCTTGCAGGTCGGTCACCACGCATGCGCCCCACTTTGGGACGATGTGGTTTTTGAACCATGCTTCGTAAGAGCGTCTCGTGCTATCGCGCGTTGGCATCTTCTCAGCTCGATACTGCTCAACCAGTGTGCTCACGGTCGGTGCCGTGGGCTTGCTGCTGGTGTTAGAGGTTTTGGTTTCGACAGCATCGCGGAGTGCTTTCGCTCCCTGCCATGCTGCCGTTTTAGTGGGATACTGGGCCAACGTGCCGACCTTTTTGCTACGCCTTTTCCCTGATTCCCACCAGTAGAAATTCCAGACTTTGCTTCTCCTATCTAACGTTACGCTTCCATCGCCGTGCGCTCTCAATGTTTTCCTCCTGTGAGCGCAATGGACGGCGAGGACAGCATAGCATCCAGCGCGGCTGGGGTGAATCGCCATACGTGACGATGCGTACCGCTGAGGATTGAGCCTTTGACTTTGCCTTGCCTCGCCCAGAGCAGCAGCGTGGCTGGTTTGATGGAAAGATAGGCTGCCGCTTCATTCGCAGTCATCCAGTTCGATTGAGTTTGTGGTGTCGGGCTCGTGCCCGATGTTTCGTATGCATTTATCATTTCTGTTTTTTCTCCAGTGATAGAACTAGCTGAGCGCAGTCATAGCTACGCCCAGCCCTAGCCCAGGGACGCGAGTCCGTGAGATTTTGTCGGTTGGTGGTTTACCTGGAAAGATTTTCCAGTCTGACGCTTCGTGATGTTTGCAACAACTGGCTATGCGTCCGCTTCACTCACTCCAGAGCCTTTGTTTGTGATGGGTAGTGCATGAGTCATAGTGCACTCCCTGGGAATTTCCTCCGTGTTCTCGATGGGAAGCATGGTTACTAGGTTCAGTTTCTTTGCATGGCTCCGGTCTTTGCTTTGTGTTTCAGTGATCACACCGAGCTTAATCAAAGCCTCTATCCTGCTAGCAACCACTGTGCTACTGCCTCCAACCCTTTCGGCCAGCGTCCATTTAGGTGTGCCGGGATCTTCATTGAGCAATTGGAGAATCCTCTCATCCATTTCTGCGTCCTTCTTCGACTTGCTGACTCGCTTGGCGGAGATAGCCGCTGCTTTCACCGTCAGACCTAGCGTTGACGTGCTGGTACTCGGATCGAAGTCCAAATACGTGGGATTGATACGATCACCCTTTCGGGTGGTTGCCAGTAACACGCGGCGCGTATCTGCATCAGAGACTTGCTGCAGGTATATTTTCGTGGCCGTTCCCGCAGCAAATGCTGTACCACCGAGGATCTTTGCAATGGATAGCTTGGATGAATCCACGCTCAAATCCGTCTTGTTAAAGTGGTGCAAAAGGACGAACACGCAGTCAGGGTATTTCTCTGTGACTCTCTTAGTGAACTTGTCGAGGCACTTTCGTTCTTCATCATTGCTGGTGACATCATTGAGCTTGAAGAAATCTGCCATAGTTTCTATGATGACAAGGCGCGTGCTTGGGTGGTTCTTCAATGCATCATTCAACACCGTGAAGTTGTTATCTTCCAGCTGTGGGAACACAAACACGATGGAGCCATCTGATGCTGCTCCAGCGCGGCTGAAATCTTCAAACGTATCCAAATCGGATTCCTCCGACTTCCAATAGATCACGTTGCTCCTCTCGGTTTTACGTCCGAGGAAGGGTGTACCTTGAGACACAGCAATCGACAACTGAGCTGCCAGCGTTGACTTACCTGCTTCAGCGTAGCCGAGAATGCATGACGGGCGCTTTGTGTGAGTGTGGAGTAAACCATCGACTATCCAATGCCTGGGTTCAGCCGCAGGCTTGGAAGCCATTTCTTTCATCGTTAACACTTCTGCCATTACATTATTTCCTTTCCAATTTGTTGTTTGTTCGGTTGGGGAGCGATACCGTCGCTCAGTTCGGCAAGGTGGCTATTCTTGGCGGAATATCTCCACGCTTGTTGCTGTGCTTGCTTAAGCCGTCTGCGCGTGCACTAAAATCGTGAGAAGAGCGAAGAGCGAGTTTGTCCCACTCTACGATTTACTTGTAGCTCCTTTCGTTTCAGTATATTGTCACTCCTAATACAGCATTATTTCTGGTCTCTAGGCTTCGCTCCTGGCTCTTTTCGCCTTTTACATACCTAGGCTTGGGTTTCAATACCTGGCAAACCTTGGGTTTGTGTTGTTTGCAGAGAAGAGTGAACCAGAACCTATGGCAAGCTACAAAAATACTTGGAGGTATTCCGAGCCGACGACCCAAGCTGATCTGCTCAGGCTGCGCCCGTGCGTGGTGAGCTGCTCCCAAGGTGTACGGCCTGGGCGAAGCTCTTATCGCCCGTACACTTAGGAGTTAGATATGCCGTGGGCCAGAAGATGGGTGATGTGGCGGGCACTAGTGGCTATGCCAAGGTGAGCAAGTTTGCTCAGGGTCAGCAAACTGCTAGGCTTCTGTGTGTCTTCTTTACTTTAGTTGTTCCATTTGTTGAGGTGAGACTAGAAGGGAAAGAAAATGTTCCTGAGGCAGACTGTGTTGTCCAGTGAATGTAGGGTTTGTTGGAGTGTTTATCCCGTTGCGTGACTCATTCTTGACTCTGCCCCTTGCTCTCAGTGACCGCTTGCTCAGCTCGTCCTTCTCGGAGTGTCTCTGGGGTATTCCCCTTATCTTGCTGTCGGCTTCACTCTTACCCGGCTGTCACGCTTCGACTTGGCTTCTCGTTTCCCTTTATTTCTTCTCCTAATTATTAGTATGACATAAATAACATGACAAGTCAAAACGAAGAAGAGAGAGGCGCTACTTTATTAAGTGCAGTAGTCGCGAATAACTGTACGCTGCGGTTGGTTAGTAGGTGAGTTAGTCCGTCTCAACGGCTTACCGCACAAAATACGCTGACTCCCGACGCGGGCGGAGACTGACCCTCAGGCAGAGAGACCAAAGAGACGACAGCGGAGGAGTGCTGAGGCTTCCGTGGGTGTTCCCCCGGGGCAGCATTGGGTCCTATACCAGTATCCGGGCTCTTTACCATGCTTACTTACCATGCATTCAGGGTAGTGGTTTGACCGAGCGTTGTCGTCATCTAACACCCAGAAATCAAATAACTTAGCTTCAACCCTTAGCCCCCTACACCATAGTTGACCCCTCGGACCACGCTAGGGATTACCATGCCTAGTCTTTGCAATGACTTAGCATTAGCTCCGTGTCGTCCAAAGTGCTCTTTTTCAGCGATCCTAGACAATTTCACCCTAGCGCACGCACGGCTTTCTCGTAGCCGGATCACGCGTGGAAACACCCACAGAAGGCGATTCTAAAGACTTCTGGAAGACGAACACAAGGCGAATAACCATTTTCTCCACCCGGCCCCGACGAGACCGTCCTAGGGTATCCTAAGAGCCTTCCAGGGGGCTCGGCAATTCTCAACGAGTGTAATCGCCTGGTTTCATCAATTGGCTGCGACTGCCGGTCCGTCGTGCCGTGTTTGCACCGGTGCTATCTGTTCAGGCTTTTCCGGAGGGATTGAGTCAACACGGGAGTCTGGGATACTCTTAGCGTCCATAATGCAACGCTATTCAGTTTATCTTCTTGCGACCTTGCTCCTGATTGCCCCAGCGTGCAACCGTTCCACAACCGCTGCGCAGGGTCGAACCGCAGAGGCATACGTTCCTGATTCCGGATCGGTAGGTTTTGACATTGAACCCTCCGAGAGTGGGAACGGATCACTTCGGCTGAAGGCTACCTACACCTCGCAGGGCAGAACTGCGAAGTTTCAGATTGAGTTTGGTCCCGCGAAAACACTGGGTGCCAAAGACTCGAAAGATTTTCCTATGAAAGATTTCCCTATGAAGGTGGGGGAAGGCCGATTCGTGGCCGAACCTGGGTCAGATGCAAGTGTCCTTCTGCTCGACCTGAAGAAGGCACTTGAGGCGAAGGCCCTCCCATCCAAAGTCCAGCGATTGGACAATCTCCCATTCACCTTCGTCAACATTGGAGAGAATCTCTCGCAAGGCGCTAGCGGCGGGTTCAACGCCGCGCCCCCCGGCAATTGGACAGCGATCAAAATCTTCATCGGAGATGGCGAGCAAGAAGCAGAGGTGTTCCTCAATATCAACGCCGTAATCAGGAAGGGGCAATTTTCCATTAAGGACGCTGAGTACGGTGATCTCGCTCTCGCCCAACTTGCGAAAGTTCTCTAGAGTCGGTAGCGCAGGGTGAAGCGTTGGTTCATTGTTGACGTAACATCGCCATATCGCTCATTGACCCCCGCCAAGGGGTTTTGAGTGAAATGGCCTGATTTCATCAATGCTTTGAAGGAGCCTGTCCCAAGGGCTTAAGAACGTCTTCAGGCGGAAGCTGGAAATCGATATGGGTTCGCTTCTCCGCTGGGCGAAGTTCAACGATAGTGGCTTGCTCTTTGGTTGGAACGCCGGGGTAATAGATGGGAGATGGCACATCACTAAAATAATCTGATCCAGCGCGGATTCCGAGACCGACCAAATAGCGCCCAGGTCCCAAACCTCTCGCTTCGAAATTGCCATCCGCATCGACATAAGCCGACATCCATCTGTCGTTGTCGTCCACGGATACTATCTGCACCCAAGGATGCACGATGAAAGGCTTGCCGTCAGGCGATCCGATGTGGCCCACGATAATTCCATCGGTCTTCTTAGGGACCTCAAGCGTCTGGTCCCAGCAGGTTCCGCGACTGACGCTAAGCTCACCCCCGGGATGAAGTAATTCGATCTGATCCACGTCGAATTTGTATTTGCCGGGTGGAACAGGTTGAAACTCGTAGCGACCGTCGGCGTCAGTCGTCGCGATAAACTTTGTGTTATCCGACACACGGCGGGCTATGACATGCGCGTTCGGCACGGCCTCGCTCTGAATGCTGAACTCCGGGCCCCGCTGAACACGGCCCCGCAAAATGCCAAGATCACCGATATTCTGCAAACGCCGCAGGGTCTCAATCTTTTCCTCCACATCGACAACAGGACGGCTATCGTTTCCGTAGTAATCGAGGACAAGGGGCTTAGCGTCCCGCAAGAAAAAAAGCCAGCGATCCCCGACCAGCAACTTCGGGAGGCACGAACCTTGCGAAGTGCGTACGGTCAATGAAGTCCCAGGATCTCCGTGGAAGACTTCCTCGGGCGTGACTTTAAGTTCGCTTTCGCCCTTCTCGATCGGGGTAATGGCGGAAATGGAGCCAACAAAAGCGTAGGCATACCAATTCGGGACATCGCAATTCTTAAGATCGCTGGAGAGCCCGCTGTGCATACACGCGGTCCCGTCTGCTCGGAGTTCCATGATCTGCGCTGCGGCAGCGCCAAGGCATGTGAGAGCCATGATCACGGCTGCGAACGCGCAATTCATTGGTCTTGCCATTCACCACCCCAGATGGTCTGGAAGATGCTAAAGAGCCTTCTGGCGTTGCCCAACTGTCGTAATATCGCCATAGGTAGTGTCTTAAACACTGTGGTGCTGCTCCTGTGATTGGTCCGCACGCTCTGCCGCTTCGGGATTCGACAGGAACATATCGCGGGTGAGCTTCGTGTGGGGTTCGGAAAATCGGTTCTTGCAGGAAGTGCATTTCCAGCGCTGAATCCGCCGCTTACCGAAGTAACCAGCGCGTTTGCAGTCTTGATGCTGCTGCATTGCCTTCTTGAAGGCTGCTCGATCCGCAGCACAGAACGGCTCACAGGGCTGAATCGAAACACGATCATGCGCCTTCTGCTCGTTGCTGGCGAACGCAGCACCAGTCTCATGGACGCGAGAATGCGTGGACTCAACGCCAGGTATTTGCAGGTTGACGAAATCTGGTGCTACGTCGGCAAGAAGCGCCGGAACGTGCGGAGCGGAGACTCGCCGGAGCTTGGTGACCAATGGATTTACGTTGCCATTGACGCGGAAACAAAACTGGTTCCTTCGTTCCGCATCGGCAAGCGCGTGCGGCCCGATACATGGGCCTTCCTGTGGGACTTGAATCAGCGCATCGCCAACCGCGTACAGCTCACGACTGACGGGCTTAACCACTACACGGTGACCGTGCCTGAGTGCTTTGGAACGGACGTGGACTTCGCGCAACTCACGAAGATGTTTGGCGACTACGGGCAGTTCGACACTCCCGAAGCGAGGTACTCCCCACCACGCATCTCGGGGGTTATATCCAAAGTCCGACAAGGCGACCCCGACCCTGACCACATCAGCACGTCTTTCGTGGAACGGCAGAACCTGACCATGCGCATGGCGATGCGACGATTTACGCGGCTCACGAATGCGTTCAGCAAGAAGCTGTCGCACCTGAAAGCCGCTGTCGCCCTGCACTTCGCTTATTACAATTTCTGTCGCGTTCATTCGAGTCTCAGAGTCACACCCGCGATGGAAGCAGGTCTTGCAGATCACATTTGGTCGATTGCGGAACTGCTAACCTATGGCAGCGTATAATGCTCCGCTGGAATGATGAGTAATTCGCGTCGGCACCGTGAATTCGACAAAGCTATCTTCCAGCAAACGCCATCTTTTGTCTGGAATATTTGTTTCCCGGTATTAATGCAACCTCCATCTAAACTCATGGTCAAAAAAGCATGAGGCGCATCTCTGCCAACGCGGTAGTCGCATTGATTTTCGCCGTCCCCTTGTGGGCCCAGAGAGAGAGTGGGAGTTTGGTGGTTTTCATTGTTCCCGCCCACGGCGATTATGTCGTTATCGGAGCAGAGAGCCGCAACGTAGACTTCCATTTGAACGTCCTTGACGATCACACTTGCAAAATCATTAGCCTTGGCGGAGACACATTGTTTTACGAAACTGGCGACTCCATCATCGGTGTTGCTGGCCGCAGGTTGTGGGACAGCAAAGCTGTCGCTCGCGCTGTGTATAACTCGTCGCAGAAGCGGGACACGCTCACTCTTTCTACGATATGGGTAACTAGAGCCTACAATTGGTTCCATGCTGAGCCGGAACAAAGATTGCAAGTGGAGGCTGCTGCAGATGAGAGCATCGTCATTGGAGGATTTATCAATTTTGATGCGACCGGAACAGCGTCTATTCACTTTGCCAAGCTTTCCTATGATGCTGCTAGAGGTGATCTTCCTCCCCAGCCATCTAGCACAGGACTCGGCGTTGTGGGGAGTGCCGGCGTCGGAGCGGATTTGGTTGCAGAGTTTGTCGCGGGTAAAACCCCCAGAGCCCTCAAAGCCATCGGACGACCCATGGGTATGAAGCGTCAAATCGGTGTCGATTCCACCGAGGACATTGAGAATGTTAAGAAGGCCATTAACTTTGTGATGAATAACCTGCCTAGCGATGAAAGAAAGGTTCTTGGGGGGCCGATAGACATCGCGGTTATCCGCAACGACGGGACGATACGATGGATCAACCGAAAACCCTCGTGCAGCAAGGAAGATAAGAAACCAGCCCCACAATCTCATAAACACCAAACTCCTAAACAACAAGGTCATTAGGCCATTTCCCCGTTTTTCACCGTGCCACGTCATTTAAGACACCACCTCGCCATAGCGCTCATTGACCCCTGCCAAGGGGTTTGAGTGTAATGGCCTGTTAACAGCAATCTGGCGCGATTTGTAGGTCTGAATGACCTTTGTAATCTTTTACGCTTCTGCGATGCCTGATATTCCTTGACGTGACTCCATCCGCGCGGTTTGTCACTCTAGAGGGAACATGAAAGCGTCGCGATTGTTGTGGCTGGTTTGGATGATTCTGACGGTGGTACGCAGTGTAACCTTAGGACAGGATGCGCCGGCGCAGCCTGAAGTGTCGCGAGCATTGTTGCAGGCGAAAACCGTCTATATCATCTCCGGTCACGTCCGTTACTACAAAACCAAGGGCGTCTTCGCTAAGAAGGAACTCGTCGACACAACACCCTTTGAAGAGCCTTGCCGCAAGGAACTCGAAAAATGGGGACGGTTCACGCTGGTGCCTGATATAAATGGCGCGGACCTCGTGATTCGCGCATACGAGAAGGGTCAGTCCAATTATGTTTTCGTGAACAGTCCGGGTGTCACCGGAAGCGTCAACGTCGGGCAATCATTCTTTATCCTGGATGTGTGGCAGCCTTCGTCCAAAAAAGTCATTTGGTCCGCCTCCAAGAATGTGGGCACAAGTTGGAGCAAGAACACGGCCATCGAACACCTCGTAAAAAAACTCCGTGAGGATATGGAGGAGCAGGAAAAGTCGGCCCCAAAATTGGACGGTTCAAAGGCAGGCTCTGCAAATCCGCAGAACTAATATCACCGATGCCTCGCACGTTGCCCTCAACCCCAACCGAGCCACTGCTGATGTCGGCAATCTCTCGTTGGCGTTAAATCGCCATATCACTCATTGACCGGATCATGAATAAGATCACCTGCGTAAGCTGCACTTGAAGGGTCGCCCCTGCCCACAACCACATGGTTCTGGGCAGCCGAAATCCAACACTGTCGAGGTCACCAAATCAAGCAGTTCGGAAATCGGTTGCAGGCGGGTTCTTGGGCAAGCAACTACGATGTGCGACATGCGCTCTTACGCGCGCATCTTCATAAGAGTAATGATGGCTTCTCGGCTGGCCTCATCGTCCGATATGCTGACATACCGCATGGTGCTCGTGATGCTGGCATGACCCACGAACGCGCCAACCTTAGCAAGATTCATATCGTGACGGATCAGCTCCGTGCAAGTTGTGTGTTTCAAAACGTGGGGATGTCGCTTGTGCTCCGGTAGGCAGTATTCCTCCGCAGTCGCGCGGTACACGCGATAGAACTGTGTGGCAGTCATGCAGCCTCCCTTCTGCGAGGGGAACAACGCGTCGCCTGCGTCTGTGGGGCGCACTGCCAGCCATTCCTTCATTGCCTTCACTTCGTCCAGAAGTGGTTGTCCACGATGTGGCACGAGTTGATGTAGCGTCGTGCGGCTGCCTTTCAGCCGCTTGATAGTCAGGTGTCCTTCTGCCAGGTCGGATATTTTCAACTGACACACCTCGCTTGCTCGCAAGCCGTGACTGAAAGCAGTGAGGATCATCGCCCAGTTCCGCAGGCTGTGCGCCTTTGCTGTCTTCAGCACCCCCAGCAGTTCTTCGTACGTTAGGCTGTCCATGCTTGTAACCTCATTTCAATAAACCTACCTGTTAAAGACCACTGAAGTACTCCGAAACCAATCCATAGCCACGAAAATGTAAGGTTACGACACGGCGAAAGGCTTCTATTCACCGTGCTAAGTCCTTTGGATTAGCGCGGGGCAGACACAAGAATGTGCGAGTATAGACATTTCCTTACATTACGACCATCATCGATCATTCCAACACCAGCTCAGCATCCTTCATTCCCTGGGCGAGTCCCCACGCGAAACGATGTTCGACGACCAGCGCATTTCCAAACCACAGTGCGTCCGACTGGACGTGGTTGTTGATCCATTCTTTGGCTTCCGCAGTTAAGGGGCAGAATACGAAGACTGTGCCCTCGTTGTGAACTAGAACATCTGGAGTGACGGAGAAAACTTCGGTAGGTGAATTCATGCGTGCTCCTTCATTGAACACGCATCAGGTGACCGGAAAAACAAATGCCGCCCACAATCAGGCGGCTCGTGGGACTGTTTGCACTTTATGCCACATCAGCCTTTCGGCTCTACCACCGTGCGTCCCCGTCGGTTGGTCGCGCTTTTCGCGCTGTCCTGATGCTCGCTCCATTCTAATTGCATCAGCGGTCTAGTGCAATACATCTCGAACAAAAAACCAGCAGCAAAGTAAGATCCCAACTAAAGAACAATCCTCAACATATCGAGGGTTGCGCGTCCACACTGCGTTGCCACGCATGTCTAACGTTGCGACTGAGGGAATGCTGAAGGTGTGCAGCGCGTGTCTCCTCGCAACCAAGCCCAAGCCAAGGAAATTCATAGCTAGAATTTTCACCCCCAGGGTACGCCCTTCTTTACCACCCCTTGTGCCGAGCTGGGCAAAGAGCCATTGAATTTTGTACTAAAAACGCGGGGCCGTCCTCGCACCACTTGCGTGGTTCTAGTCGGTATTCCGCGCGGGGCAGAACACTCTGCAACGTGCAATGGCAACCAATGCAGCTTACCGCAGCACGGTCTTCATTGCTTTCTTCTGTTCTTGTTTTGAATTTACGGGGCGTCAAATTCAATCTTGACTGACTCGTGTTTCTTCTTAAGGCGGTCAAGAACGTCATTGGCGTGATCTTCGGTATCCCCAAACTCGATGAGTCTGGCCTTCAATTCTGCGTCGTTTTTGATGGGCTGGACATTGGCCGCGCCGCCGGGTTCGTTGTGGACTGAAAGGCCGTACATGCCATGTTCGTAGTCTGCGTTTCTCTTGACTACCACCGTTAGCTTGCTCATGGCATTGACTCCTGAGTCATAATAGGATTGCCCGGAGGCTCAGCTCTTGAGATTAACTCTGTCCATGAATATTCTAGCCCTGATTTGTTGGGTTGCGGCGATACCGTGGGGGATACAGTCTAGCCGCTCTAAATTGGTGAGCCGCATCCTGAGCATCGCCGGAATCCTTTTGATGCTCCTAGTCAGTCTTCGATGGTTCATCTTCTTGCGCAGTCATTGAAATTCAACGGGGTACAATTTATCCGCTATGCTGAAATACTTGACCGGACTCGTTTTGGTGGTCGGGCTGACAGTCTACGTATCCATTCAGGATAAACGCTCCGCCCAACAGACCCCACAAGAAACCGTCCAGTCGAACAGAGGCGCTGTTGCCACTAAAGCGAATGAAAATCATCCCCAACAAAACGGATCCTATCCCGAACGGAACGCGCCGAGTTGGTATCGCTTCTTTAGATGGCCCGACGGGCCTACAACGTGGGTGATTGTTTTGACCTTGCTGGCGATTGCCGAGCAAGCTAGGGAAACCGCTAAGGCTACTCAAGCTGTGAGGGACAGCATACCCTTGCAGCGGGACGCGGCTAATGCTGCCCTGCTGAATGCAAAAGCGGTCATCAACTCAGAGCGCCCTTGGGTCGTTATTTTCGCTGCAAATACTAAGAGAGGGGCTTTCTTCAGGGCCGGGAATTTGGGCCGAACACCAGCCGAAATTGTGTCTTTTTCCGCTGAATACAGATGCGTCGAGCATGTCGGAGAATTGCCCACAGAACCAAAATTTACAATCGAGTATGTTCCCCAAATTAAGCTTCTGGTTCCGGGCGGAAAGTTTGGGGAAAGCCAAGACATAGAACTTCTTTCCGAACAGCAGTTCATTGACTTCGTGGACACTTGTAGAAAAGAAAGCGGATATCGGTCTCTTCCCTCTCCGCCTAAAGTGTCCATTTTTTATTTCCAAGTGCGATACACCTATGCCGGGGAGCGACTTTTGCCTGAGACTCCGCCCTACGAATCTAGAGCATGTTTCTGTTACCGGCCAGCCGACGCCGGGGAACCACTTGGAATTTGCGGGACTAAAAGCTACAACCGTTACACATAGAGCCAAAAGGCAAATTAGGACACTACCGAACTTTCGACTGCTTGCTAACTCCTGAAGTATCGTTGTATCCTTCCGCCGCTGGGGAGGAACGGAAGAATGAAACTCGCAATCGCGGGGCTGATTCTGGCGTGTGCCGCTTCTGCATCAGCGCAAAAGCTCACGGTAAAGATAATCAACCGCCAAGACAACGAGACAGAGTATACGTATGTCGTTGCCGGACGTTTCAATTCACAATCCAACTCAAATGTAGACTGCAACGCTGGCGACAACACCCTCAACTGCAATGGGTCAACCACAACCACTGGTTCAAGCCTACCTGCCAAGCAGGTCTCATATCGCGTGCGCGGAGCAACATTTACCCTACAGCTGCCCGATGGCCGCGCCGCTGTAGTCAATTGTGAAAGCAAATTCAAGGAGCGAATGGCGGGTCCTCAGGGGAATCGGAGGAGTTGCCACATACCGCTAGTGGATGACATTCAAGCTGAGTTTCATGGTGACAATGCAAAGTTGGTGTGGGTTGTAAGCCTTGACGGAAAGAAGACCCAATCTGAAACGTATAAGATTCTAGCCATTCTGGACGCGCCCCGATCATCTCCCGACCCAGAAGATTCCAGCCTCGACCTAGGGCAGATATTCAAGATGGCTGTGGCCTCATGCGATGACGTGGGCGATAGATACCTTATAGTGTTTTTCACGCCGGGCAAGCCGGAGTCGAGCGCCAAAGGGAACTGCCTCAAGAAGCGCCCTGACTGCCGACAGTTAACGATGGGCAAGGTCTACGATGTTGTCTTCCTAGATGACTCCGACGCGCATCGCTATACCGACGCTCCTATCTCCTTCCGAGTGTTTGGCGCTGGCGAGGTCAGTGGCCGACCCGCAAGCGCGGTCTATGCTTGGAAGTGAACCAACACAGCTCTGGACGGTTTCCGCGTCTTTTCAGTATCATCTGGGCAAGCATTCAGAGCGGGTCTACCAAGCGTAGATCACGCCAACCGAGACGAAATCGAAAACGTCCACGGTGGAACGCCTAGCAGGCGATGCGGCGACAACGATCGCAAAGGAAACCCCAATCATGTGTTTCGCAACCAAGAGGCAAATCGGCTATGCCGTAATGCTGCTCCATCAAGCCGGGTACTCCACTCAGCGCATAGACAGCCCAGCCTTCGCGGATTTGGGCACAACGATGCGGGAACGAAGCGGCACCGTGGAGAATTGGCTCATCAACATGAGCGCTGCCAAAGCATCTCGGCTGATTCAAAGGCTGAAGTGGGAATGCCGCTTGAACAGAACCGCACAGCGGATTAAGGAGCCTGAATAGATGAGTACTGTAACAACGGCTCCTCTTATCGCTGATCCAGAGTTGGGCGAGTTGCTCTGCCCCAATGGGCATAACTCTGCTATCTCGCCAAAATGTCCCGCGTTGATGTTCGTGGCTTGTCGCCACTACAGCACCGAAGCAACCTGGAATGAATTCTGCATCGTGTGTGGCGTACACCATTTGCCATTGGCGATCTATTGGCGCTCGTATCGCATGGATGGCCAAGGAGTTGGGCTCAAGAGGCACTGCGGGTTTTGCGGGGCGAAGATGGCCACAGTGAGGGCTTAGTGAGACGGGACCAGTTGGAGGGAGTACGGCAGAGAACTGTGGCAGTACTAACGCAGGACGTCGCCTGAAGTCGAAAGGATCACCGTTGTTAAACAAGCAAAGTGCATGATTCGAAAAGGTAACGAGAGTTCGAATCGTACTTGCTCCGCCACGCAGTCTGCACTGCAGAGAAAGTCGGCTCCTCGTCCTCCAAAATACGCAGAAAATGCCCGTATTTCGCGATTGTTCCTGGACAAACCGGACTGGAGAGAACGGACTGCTCGGCGGCGAAGTAGGTCAATGACCTGCCTTTTCTCCGGAAGGCACATTCGCAGTCCGGTTTCCAGGAGGGCACCAGGCGAAAGCAATGCGATCAGGCGCTGGGGATTCGGCCCTAGCGAGTTGACTTCTGGCAGCGCATTGGACATCGAGTTTCGCTCTTCCCATGAGCCCGTTTTCTCGCCACTCAACAAACCTCGGTAGCCGCAAGAGCGTTTGGCGGTTCCAATCCTGAAGATCTGCAAATTACTTCCGAATTGCGCGTCATCCGCCCTGAATCGACGGCATGCGCTGTGTTGGCGATTGCCAGAGCTGATGGGTCGCGAGGTTTCCACCCAGGGCCGGCACTCTCACATAATTGTGAGATCGAATGACGATAAGAGTCTTGCCAACTGCATTCGAGGAAGGCACCGACAAAGAGTTGCTCTCTAACGGCAGGGTTCCCGGAGAGCTTCTGCGACGATCACACAAAGGCTACCAGAAGTAAACGGCTTCCATCTTCGGTGTACCCGGTTGGCCGTCAATGATTTCAGTGCTTAACACGAACTCCATGTTTTTCTTCCCGTTGGCTACGCGAACTGCATTCGCGACCTCCGCCAGATGAGCCGAGTCAATGAGAAACTCCCCAGCAGCAATGGTCCCGCCGCGAGCCACTCCAGCCACCACGATCGCGATCTTCCCAGTATTGCTGTCGGTGAAGCGCGTCACGATGGCATAATCGCGATAATTGTTCGTTGCCTGCTGTTTCGCCCGATCGATGAGCCAGTCGGTGCGGTCCGGCGCTTCGGAGTCGACAATCCAGAAGCGCGTCATCTCAGGATTGTTTGCAAAGTGAAAGCGCAAGGGTTTTGTGAGCCGTAATGTCCAGGCGTTATCGAAAGCGCCCACGAAGACGGTTGGCCCATTCCGCAAGTCAGACAGCGTGGTCGATCCCTCACCTTTGAGGCTATATTTCGTCCCATGCGCTTGCAGAACACCGGCGATCTTCACCACCGGGTTCAGATCGTCCATCACAACCGCGCTCAGATTCTCCTTTAGGACGGTCTGGTGGGCGGGATCGGCCGCATCGCGCAAGGCAATCGCGGTGTACTGGTTCTGATCCGCAATGCAGATGAGCACGGGATCACCGGACTTGAGAATAGGATCCCAGAAAACATCGAACGCAGAACGCTGCAGCGAGCGCCACCAGAATAGGCCTCCCACGGCGACGCAGGCAACCAACGTCACGATAGCGAAGACCATCCAAAGGCGCTTTCCTGGATCCACAGCTGCCGGATCTGAGGCGACCGCTTCGACGGTCAAAGGTAACTCGTGAACGCCTTCGCTCTCGGTTCTGCCTACTGCCGCCTGCGGAAACTTACTCTGGGGAACTTGGGGCCAATGAAACTGCGGAACGTAGGATCCAGGGGGAAGCGAGACGCGAATCTCCTCGTCATGCGCCGCCTCTTGGTAGTACTGCGCGATCCGCTTGCGAATTTCGGCAGCCGTCACGCGCACGATTGGGTCCGACGAAGTGTCGTAGTCGGCGCTTCGACCAAAAATCTCTATCCCAAGGGTCCGTTCCTTCACCGCGTCGGCCTGGCCTGCAAGCGTGTGCTGAACCACGTAGCGCAGGAAGATGGGGAAGCGCCGGCTGTGGCTGAAGTAGGGGGTCTGCAGCAGGCGCTCGACCTGTTCCTCGATCGCGGCCTTTTCGACTTCCGTAAGATCGGCCGGATTCGATGCCGTCGCATCAAGCTGCATGGCAGTTCCCGAAGAGCGCTCCGATTATACAACGATCCAGATCGAACGGCGATGGTTCCTAACGCGTTGATTTTATTGCCTTGTGAGACACTCTTTACCTGATAAGACTGTAACGGGATACCGCAAGGACCTTATCTGTTTCCAGGTAATCCTCTATAACCCTTCCGTCTGCTGCGAGGCAGGTAAGTTCGGGTGGTTCAAGAGCGTTTGAACCGCCGGAACAAGCGCCGAGACTCAACGTGGAGGCTCAATTGACCACCGATACGCGGAAGCGAACACAGTCCGATCGACCGTCCCGCATTCTCCCCCTCCTTCTTGTCATGGCATTCACGGCTTTTTTCCTGTTTTCTGTCGCGACCGCCACCGCACAGGTGGGCAGCGCAACCCTCAGCGGAGTTGTGCAAGACCCGACCGGCGCTGCGGTGCCGGGTGCTGCACTCACGCTGGAGAGTGCCCTCGGCGGGACGCCGTGGACGGCCACGTCTAATGGTGCAGGCGCTTTCTCTTTTGCCGCGGTTCCGAGCGGCGACTACAACTTGAGGGTCGACAAGGCTGGCTTCGCAAAGTTCGTCGAAAAGGAAATTCACCTCGACCCCGGCGACAACAAAACCATCTCCGATGTTCACCTCACGGTCGGCGCGCAGGCTCAAACGATTACTGTAGAAGCCGAGGTGGCCGGTATTCCCCTGGACAGCGGCCAACTGAGTGCGACCATCAGTGAGCGTAACCTGGATCAGCTCTCGATCGTGGGGCGCGATGCCACCGAGTTGCAAAGGACTCTGCCCGGATTTGCAATTCGCAATTTGGGTTCCCAAAACGCGGCTCCGGATTTCTCCGACGTGCAGATTGGCCAGCAGACACCCTACGCCTCAAACGGTGCGCCCATCGCCGGTATTACGCTGAAGCTCGACGGCGCGAATCTGACTGATGCTGGAAACTTCGGCGCGAACCTTCAGAATATCAACGACGCGATGGTCTCCGAAGTGCAGGTTCAAACTTCAAACTTTGGAGCTGACCAGTCCAACGGGCCGGTTGTAATCACCGGAGTTACGAAGACGGGTGGATCGCAGTACCACGGCTCGCTCTACACTTTTGCCAGAGCGCCCCAGCTCAATTCCAATGACTGGCTCGCGAAGTTCAATGGCATCCCGCGTCCGGGAGACCGCTATATCTATCCGGGACTCACCTTGGGCGGGCCGGTGCCTCATATTAAGAAGCTCACGTTCTTCGGCGCCGCTGAGTATGACGCGCAACGCGACGTTTACGCTTACGGCAACGCCGGCAGTTCCATCATCCACGCGCTGGTTCCGACTAAGAATATGCGCACGGGCAACTTCAGCGCGGCGGAGTTGCAGAACTACCTTGGTCCGAACTATCTGGGTGGCGCGTACGGTAATCTCACCAACCCTCCCACCTTTGCGTCAGACGGCACCGCGCTTAGCAACGGCCAGATTCCAACGCAATACCTCGACGCCGGCGCAATGGCGCTGATCAACCACGTGCTTCCGCTACCCAACCAGCCAACGAGCTCGAGCGGCTACAACTACACCACGCAGAACCTGGTGGACAATAATCTCTTTCAAACCACCGGACGCGTCGACTACGCCCTCAACGACAACAACCACATCTTCGGGCGCTACACCTACGAAAAAGAAAGGCAGGGCCAGCCTCAGGTTCCTTACTACTCGCCGGGCGCAGTAATGGGATCGGTGAATACGCTGGGCGGCGGCGTGCTGAACGACATTCACGTTCACACGGCTTCGGCCAACTATGCCCATGTATTTTCGTCGACGATGACGAACGAGCTGTTCGCGACCATCGTTTACTTTAAGCAAGCTTTCGATGCGAACACTCCGTCGGCATTGACCAAGGCGGCCATCGGCTATCCGTACAACGGCACCTACGATAACGGTAGCAAGGACTTCCCCATGCTGCAGGATTATGGCTTCGATGGCTTACCATTGGCCATTCAGCCTGACTTTACTTATGGCGCTCCATCACTGAAGAAGTTCCAGCCCAGCCTCGGTGACAACCTCACCAAGGTCTGGAACCATCACACGGTCAAAGCCGGAATTTTCTTGCAGCGCGTAACCAACAACCAGGTCATCACAAACGGCACGACCAACGGCAACATCCGCGACTACTTCTTTCCCGGAGCTGGTTCGGCATTCCACACCTATGCTGGCACCAATCCCGACGGCAGTCCGGCCTTTGGACCGCAGTTCTTTACCAGTGGCAACTATCTGGCAAACTTTATGGAGGGAGAGGTTCAGAGCTTCGACGAGCAGAACATCCTGCCACGTACCAACCTCTACTTCTGGGATACAGCGTTCTACGGGGAAGACTCCTGGCGCGTGCGCCCAAATCTGGTCGTGACTCTCGGCATGCGATTCGAGCACCTTGGAGCATGGCAGGATGCTCATGATTTAGGTGCCGCAGTGTGGGATCCGGCGACCATCGCACAACCGGCTTCAGCCACCAATCCACTGCCCGGTTTTACATGGCATGCTCTCGATCCCTCGGTACCGAACTCTGGAACGGGATCCACGCCGCTCTTCTATGAACCACGTGTCGGTGTGGCCTGGGATATTCGCGGAACTGGCCAGACAGTGCTGCGCGGCGGCTTTGGCGCCTATCGCGAGCACGACTCGATTGTGGATGTGACGAATGCGTTTGCCAACTCGGAAGGGCTGCGCGAACCGAATCTGTTCGGTTTCGGCGCGGCTACGCTTGCTGGCGTCAGCAGCCTCCACTTCCCGGTTACCTATGGAAGTTTGAGCACAAGTACATTTGGACTCTACCGCGGCGACACGAGGGAGCCCGTTACGAACAGCTACAGCGTCAGCCTGGCGCAAAGATTGCCCAAGAACTCCGTCTTTCAGCTCACTTACGCTGGCAACAACAGCAACTCGCTCATGAATAATGGTTCGACGCAGGCCGTCGTACTCAACAACATCAACGCCATTCCGATCGGCGCGCTCTATCAGGCGCATCCGGCAGGCCTGGCCGCGGGCAAGTGCGCGGCTTCGATCTGCACCCCGTATGAGGTCCAGGCCCTGAATGCCGGCGATGTCCAATTGTGGCGGCCCTATCCAGAGTATCAGTCCATCACGGTGCCGAGGCACAACACTTACGCCAATTACAACGCCTTGCAGGCTGTGTGGCAGAGAACGTCAGGCCGGCTGAACTACGGTATCAACTATACTTGGTCGAAGGCTCTTGGCATTCTCGGTTCCGCCGCCAACTTCAACTGGACCGGGGCGATTAATCCGTTCAGCATTCCCAGCAATTACGGGCCCATGAACTTCGACCACACTCACATCTTCAACGCCACCTACTCCTATTCGATGGGCAGGTATTCGGGCAATGGAGCGCTCGGCGCGCTCGCGAGTAACTGGCTCATTTCCGGCATTACCAGCATTCAGAGCGGCGGCGACATGCAAACCGGCATCAGTGCGAGTCCGAACTTCAATCTCAATGGCTTTATCACGGCTCCCGGCGAGCCAGTGCTGACCGTCAACAGCCAGGTGTTCCTCGGAACGCCGGATGTGAGCCTGCAGCCAGTTCTTACATGCAATCCCAAGTCGGGCCTCGGCACACATCAATACATCAATGGTGCCTGCTTCGGGCTGCCGCAGATCGGCACCAACGGCCAGTATATTTTCCCGTATGCGCAGGGTCCGACTTTTTTCAACACGGACCTGACCGTCGAGAGGGGGTTCAGTCTTGGGAGCGATCGGAATCTGCGTTTCCGCATCGCAGCCTTCAATTTCCTGAACCACGCCCTGAATAGTTTTGGCACAGGATACGCCCAGCAAACCAATCTTTCTCTGAACGGCACCAGCATCAGCACTGCCGCCTACTCTCCGTCTTCCGGCTTCGGGTTCGCCCCCTACAAACTCGGCCGCCGATTGCTGGAGGTGTCGGCCAAGTTCAGCTTCTGATAAGGCCTCGTGGCAGGGGTTCTACTTCCGAACCCCTGCCGCCGCTTCACGGTGAGTCCCAACGCTCTTCCTAGTTTGCTTGGAAATTGGTCTGCCGGCAGATCGTGCGCCGGGAACTTGCCGGGAGAGGCGGGGCTGTAGCGACCGGAGAATCGGACGGAGAATCGGAAATGCCGCTCATAAACGCTCCGCGAATCCGGGATTGCAATGCTGGCGCAGCGACTGTCGCTCCGACGGTTTTCGAAAAGTTGGTGCGTGCACTCCATCATCGCTTTGCTCTCTTGTCGATGGTTCTCGGCTTCTTGTTGGCCGCATCTGCTTCTCTCCGGGGACAAGTCGCCTCTGTGGACACGGCTGTTATCCAACTGAATCACCTCACATCCTCTTTCGCGATGCCTAATGGGATCGAGGTACGGGACGGCGACGCTCGGATGCAAATCGTTGCGCTGCGGGAGGAGGTCGTGCGCGTCCGTGTATCGCGCTCCAAAGAACTTCCAGAAGACGCCTCGTGGGCAGTGCTCATGGAGGCTAGGGAGAGCAGAGTCGCCGTGGCGCCGGACGATACTCCCAGCGCGGTCGGCTTTCGCACGCAGGCGCTTCGCGTCTCCGTTGATCGGAAGACCTTCGCCCTAACCATCGCGGACCTCGGTGGAAATATTCTTCAAGAAGATGTGCGGCCCATCGAGTTTCACGGCGACTCCTTTAGCCTCTACAAAGCGATGCCGCCCGATGAACACTATTTTGGCCTGGGAGACAAGCCCGGCCCCCTGGATCGCCGCGGTGAGGCATTCACCATGTGGAACACCGATGCGTATGGCTTCCAGGAGTCCACCGATCCTATCTATAAGAGCATTCCTTACTTCATGGCCTTCCGGGCTGGCAGGGCGCTCGGGGTCTTCTTTGACAACACCTGGCGCAGCAGCTTCGACTTTGGCAAACAATTGCCGGATACCTATTCGTTTGGCGCTGTAGACGGGCCCTTGGATTACTACGTGTTTTACGGACCCACCCCAAAGCATGTCGTGGAGACATATGCGTGGCTGACTGGGACAATCTCACTTCCGCCTATCTGGAGTCTCGGGTTTCAACAATCCCGCTACAGCTACACGCCGCAATCGCGAGTGATGGAAATCGCAGAGCATCTGCGTGCGGATCATATCCCAGCCGACGTCATCTATCTTGATATCGATTTCCAGCAACAGCACCGCCCATTCACACTGGATCAAAAGACGTTTCCTGATCTGCCTGGACTGATCTCGCAACTGGCGTCGAAGAACTTCCACGTTGTTGCCATTACAGATCTGCATATTGCCAACTATCCTGGCCACGGCTACGCACCGTACGATACCGGAATTGCGGGCGACCACTTCGTAAAGAGTCGCGACGGCAGTGTGTATTTGGGATCGGTGTGGCCCGGACCCAGCGCCTTCCCAGACTTCACTCGAGCGAAGACTCGGGATTGGTGGGGTGGACTCTATCGTGAATTCTCTGAGATGGGCATTGCTGGTTTCTGGAATGACATGAATGAGCCGTCGGTCTTCAACTCACCGACGAAGACGATGCCCGAAGACGTGATACATCGCATCGACGAATCCGGATTTATGAAGCGTTCCGCCACGCACGCGGAGATTCATAACGTGTACGGAATGGAGAACTCCCGAGCCACCTTCGAAGGATTGCAACACCTCAATTCAGATTTCCGTCCGTTCGTCCTAACGCGCGCTACCTATGCCGGCGGCCAGCGTTACGGCGCTACTTGGACGGGGGACAACAGCAGTACGTGGAATCACCTTCGCCTTACAACACCGATGCTTGAAAACCTGGGCATCAGCGGCTTTGCCTTGAGTGGAGCCGATGTGGGCGGATATGCGGGAACACCGCAACAGGACCTGCTGACAAAGTGGATCGAGATTGCCTCGTTCCAGCCCATCGATCGGGACCACACGGAAAAAGGAACCGGCGACCAGGAACCGTGGGTTGGTGGCCCCGAACCGGAATCGATCCGCAGGAGGTTTATTGAAGAGCGATATCGCCTGATGCCTTATCTCTACACGCTTGCAGAAGAGGCATCGCGTACAGGTCTGCCGATCGAGCGGCCACTCTTCCTTGAGTTCCCCGACGCTGCGAGCGACCATCACCCGATCGACGTTGACCCTCAGGCAGCCGGCGAATTTCTCCTCGGCCCAGAGATATTGATAGCGGCGCCGCCCTATCCCGATAAGCTGGATAACTATGTTGTCGAGTTCCCTTCAGCAAAATGGTACGACTACTGGACAGGGCAGCCCGTTTCCAAGCCGGCGCCCAGCGATGATCCCGATCCCAACGCTCCGCCGAGCCCGACCGATTTGGTACCCCTCACAACTTGGGTACACCCTGAACTCGCGTCACTGCCCATTTTTGTCCATGCGGGTGCGATTCTGCCGATCGCGCCGTTAGTGCAAAGCACTAACGAGACTCCTCACGGCCCTCTCACTCTGCGTGTCTATGCTGGCGACAATTGCGCGGGCCACCTCTACCTGGACGACGGCAAGACTTACGCCTACAAAACGGGAGCCAGTCTGCAAATGGATTTCCGCTGTGAGGTTAGCGCGGATCGCATGGTCCTCCGTCTAGGCAGACACGAGGGCTCTTATCCCGCCTGGTGGCAGGAGATTCACGTCGAGATCTATGGATGGTCGCCCAAAAACCGCAGGGTCCACCTCAAACGCGAAAGTATAGATACAGCTGTAGATTTATCGACAACTAGAGTAGCTCTCACCATTCCCGATGACGGAAAAGGCGAAGTAGTAGAGCTTCAATAGCCACTACACCGTCTGGCGGGTCGTGCTCCACCCATCTCTATAGTGCCGATTGGACCCAGACCGTTCCGCAGAAGAGGCAGGGCATTAGTGTTCTGTTTTCGCGTGTTCTCAGTGTGCACCGGACAGACGGAGCGGGCAACGACCCCAAGGTGTGGGACACGGGTTCCGAGTGAATGGCACCGCCGTACGGGACAGGATCACGTTTGGACCATTCTCGATCGAGGGCCTGTGCCTTTAGGCCACGCTAGAAAAATAATTGCAAACAGGCGTGGGTGTTGAAAAAGTCACCGAGATTAGCAGGTGAGATCTCCCGTTGCTACTTCCCAATGAGGTCCTGTCCAGAAGTCGGCTTGTGGGAAGTCGAGCCACAACGCCCAAGAAAGCGCGAGCAAGAAAGTCGAAGATTATTAGGAAACAGCTCCTCGAGTAATTCTTTCTGTCGGAGAAAGTTTCGACCTTATGACTGCCCGCTAGGGGAGGAGTCACATGCAAACCCAATTAGGCCGATGCAGAGGTTCTGAGGCGACCGCTTTAAGCCACAGAATCGCCTGACGTTCGCTTTCAAGTCCGAATGGAAGGCGAATCGAAACCGGACTAATTGCAAAGCTCTGACGTCGGGTCTTAGTGTGAAATTCTCTGTTAAGCTTTTGCTATCTGCAACTTACGAACACGTCGAGGCTTAGCGTGGCAAAACCGTACCGAGGGTTCGAATCCCTCTCCTTCCGCCAGCAAGTGTTAACTGCAGAGAAATCCCGCCGCCCATTCCCCCGAAATATGCGAAAGATGCCCGTATTTCGCAATATTTCCTCCACAAACCGGACTGGAGAGAATGGACTACTTCACAGCGAAGGGGACCTTTGTCCTGGTTTTTCTCTGGAGGGCACGCGCGCAGTCCGGTTTCGAGGAGGGCACTAGGCGAATGCAATGCGATCACAAGGTGGGCGATTCGGCCACGGCGAGTTGACTTCTGCCAGCACCTTGGAGACCGAGTTGGGCAACCAACGAGATGGTTCGGTAGCCACAAGAGCGCTCTGGGGACTTATCTGAATGAGCGCGGCGCTAGGTTGTCGATCGGTCGCCTCCCATTTCAGCCATTTCCGCCGATTGCGTCGAGATCGGCAATCACTTCAGTGGGAATTTGAAGCATCGAAGCCTCAATATTCTCGCGCAGATGTCCGAGGGAAGATGTGCCAGGAATCAGCAGGATATTCGGCGAACGCTGGAGAAGCCAGGCAAGCGCAACCTGCATTGGTGTGGCCTCAAGCGACGCTGCGGCTGCGTCAAGCGCCGACGATTGTAATGGAGTGAAACCTCCCAGCGGGAAAAACGGAACATACGCTATGCCATGTGCGGCCAGGTCGTCGATGAAAGCATCGTCATTCCTGTGCGCCACGTTGTAAAAGTTCTGCACGCAAACTATCTCTGCGATTTTTCGAGCCTCAGCCAACTGCTTGGGACTAATGTTGCTCAGACCGATATGCCGGATCAGTCCCTGGCGCTTGAGTTCGGCTAGTACGGTCAGTGGTTCCTCGATCGATTCCTGCCCCGGTTCCGAGATTCCCCCGACCCGAAGATTGACGACATCGAGATGGTCGAGGGCAAGATTTCTCAGGTTGTCATGAACGGCATCCTCTAGTTCCTGGCGGGAAAGAGCGTGATGCCAGGATTTGTCTTGGCCTCGACGAGCGCCTACTTTGGTGACGATCACGAAATCCTGGGCATACGGATGGAGCGCCTGCTTGATGAGCTGATTGGTCACATGAGGTCCGTAGTAGTCGCTGGTGTCGATGTGGTTCACGCCCGACTCAACCGCCTCTCGTAGAACGGCAATGGCGGCATTCACATCCTTCGGCGGTCCCCAGACCCCCGGGCCAGCCAGTTGCATGGCGCCATAGCCCATGCGGTTTAAGGTCATTGATTTGCCGAGTAGAGTGAAAGTGCCGGCGAGGTCTTTTTGTTCAATCATTTTCATTCCTCCTGGTGCGGTGTTCCTCGGTAGTGATGAGAAAAGCTAAAACGACTCGCCTACCATTTCCCCACTTTTCTTCCAGAGCGCCTCGGCGTTGTTTGCATCGAGCGCATATCCACACACTCCTTCAGTGATGGCATCGATGGGTACGTTGTCGGGCACAGGATGAGCGACATGGCAGTCCTCGCAATATCGGCCACCGATTTCGTCGGCACGAGCAACCACACCGGCCCACACGGAAGTTGCGGCCCCTTGCGGAATGGTCTTCCACTGAAAGAGCGCCTTGCCCTCCGCCGCGAGTTGCTGATTCCTCTGTTCAATAATCTTTTCGATTTGGCTGGCGTCCACGTGGCGACCCAGTTCGGTGTGGATTACTCCAGGATGCACTGCAGCTGCGCGTACGCCTCGATCCCGATGGCGTTTGTCGAAGGCAACCGCAAAGAGAATGTTCGCCGTTTTGGATCTTCCGTAGGCCACGAAAGGCTCATACGGTGTCCGATCAAAGTTGGGATCTTCGAGGTTGACATTGGAATAGCGGTGACCCAGAGAAGAAAGATTGATCAGCCGCCCGCCAGAAGGAATAAGCGACGCGATCCGGTTGACCAGGACAAAGTGGCCAAGGTGATTCGTCCCGAACTGCGTTTCGAAGCCATCGACTGTGTGGCCGAGCGGCGTCGCCATCACTCCGGCATTAGCAATGACTACATCGAACGCCTCCCCTCTCGCCAGCAACCGGTCGGCGCAGGCACGCACGCTCTTCAGGTTGCCAAGATCGAGTTCAACCAGTTCGAAGCTTCCGGCATTGGCCGCTGCGTCCTTTCGCACCTGCTCGGTTGCAGCTTTGGCTTTGTTCAGATCCCGCGCCGCGCCTACAACCTGAGCGCCGTGCGCGGCTAGGGAGCGCGCCGTTTCCACGCCCAGGCCGGCCGAAGCACCAGTTACAAGGATCCGTTTGCTCTTCAGATTCACGCCGGACAAAACGTCATCTGTGGTCGAAGTTGCTCCAAGTGAAATTGCTGCAACTATGTTCGTCATTTCCTACCTCCTTGTAGTGACACATTCGATGCGAGATTCACGGATCCGGGCGCGCGCTAGCTGTGTAACGCTACGGCATGCGCAGCATGTTCGAAATAGTGGTCGGCGTTCAGGTCGGAAATCAGCCCGGGCTGTTCCGGCCGCCATCCCAGCCGTGCCTGTGTTTGCGCGCTCGAAGCCGGACCGTCGATACCAAAGAAGTGAGCAATCCAACCAAAATGATCGGCTGCTTCCTCGCGAGACTTGCTGACGACGCGTACATTCAAATGCCGTCCGATGACCTCAGCGATCTCTCGCGTCGGTACGCCCTCGTCGGCGACACCGTGATACGCGGCACTAGCAATACCTTTCTCAAGCACAAGCCGGTAAAGGTGAGCTGCATCGAACCGATGCACAGCGGGCCAGCGGTTGAGTCCGTCGCCTACGAATGCGGAAACGCGCTTTTCACGCGCAATGTTGATCAGGCACGGCACAAAGCCGTGATCACCGTTGCCGTGGACCGATGGGGGAAGCCGCAACACAGATGCGCGGACTCCTCGTGCCGCCAGCGCAAGCGCCGCCTCCTCCGACTTGCGGGGGAAGTTGGGATTGGGCGCATCCTCTTCTGTTGCCAGCGAGCCTTGGCGTTGGGCGAGCAAGGTCCCGGAAGTGATGATTAACGGGCGATCAGAGCCCGCTAGCGCGCTGCCGAGAGTCTCGATGGCACGCCTATCCGCCTCGGCGGCAGGCCCATAGTTTGAGAAATCATGGATAAAAGCGGTGTGGATCACTCCGTCGGCAGCCGCTGCGCCGCCGCGAAGGCTTTCGAGATCTTCGAGCGAACCGCGATGTACGTCGGCTCCAGCCCCGGCGAGCGACTTGGCAGCCGCATCGGAGCGCGCAAGACCGAGCACCTGATGACCAGCATCGATCAGTTCTCGGACGACTGCCGTACCAATGAAGCCTGTAGCACCGGTAACAAAGGCACGCATATTCTTTTCCTCCTAAACAATTTGTTCAGTCGATAGGGGCGAAGCGCTTACCCGGCTTGCGAGCCGAGTCGAAGCCTTCGCAGTGATCAATCGCCATTCGCGCGCTGAAGCGGGCAGACCATCGATCTCGGTCAACTCCTGCAACCAGTCTTCTGCTGAGAGTTTCGCCTGTTCTGCCCCGAATGACTGTGTGACGGCGGTGGAGAATGCTGACAACTCTCGCTCCGCCATCTTCATAAGGTCGGGGCAAGGAGTAGGAGTATAAGAATTCTTCGATGGCTCATAACGAGCGAGTGGATTCAAATTCCTCACCTCTCGAATCCGGAAGAGCTGGGGACCGCTATTGACAGGCCGCCGCGTTCCGATTAAAACGGAGAGTGTCTCCGAATCACTAGATAAGATAACCGGAGACTACCTCCGGTTGCAAATTTTTTTATGCCCAAGAATCAGAAAATTGCCCCACGAAAACCGCGCACCGACGCGCAGCGAAACCGCGAGCGCATTCTGGAGGTGGCGAAGGAGGCGTTTACTCGGTCCGGCGCAAACGCCAGCCTCGACGACATCGCCAAAGAAACAGGTGTTGGAGCGGGAACTCTGTATCGCCACTTTCCTACGCGAGACGCACTCATCGAAGCAGTCTATCGGACTGAAGTAGAAAGGCTAGCGAGAGCAGAGCGGAAATTCTCCGACGCCATGGCCCCGGTTGAAGCGTTACGGGCCTGGATGCTGTTGTTCGTGGATTACATCGCAACGAAGCAGATCATCGCCCCCGCATTGAACTCGCTCGTCGGTGGTCCCTCGAAGCTGTATGAAGGTTCACGGGGTCAGATCCAGGGAGCGATTGATTCATTGGTGAAGCGCGCAATCGAGAGCCGCGACATTCGTGGGGATCTGGAGCCATTCGATCTGCTCCGCGCACTAATCGGCGTCTCCCATGTAGCGTCCGGTCCTGACTGGCAGCAAAGCGCCAAGAGACTCGTGGATATCCTCATCACGGGTTCCCGGCCAATCAAATAGACACGAGACCCGGACTTCGTACGCCGGGCGCAGGTTACAAGCGTCGAAAGCCTCGCCTGTCCTTTAGCTGTCCGGTCGACTAGATCTCTACCGAGGCAAAACATCTCCATGGGCAAAGACAACTCGGAAAAGATCGCACAGATGGAAATCTGTTTTTCCGCCAAGCGGCGGAAGTCGTGCGGAAAAGCATGGGCAGGAATCCTGAGAATCTCCATTCATTCGCGGTTTGCCGAGCGCGCTTTGCGGAGATACTTTTCTCTTTGGACTGCACGCCCAGCCAACTAGTCTTTTAGAGCAGCGAAGGAGCCGCTTGCTCCCTGCTCCTTGTAGGCCAACTGTGTGCGAGAACAGCTGGTGGGCAAATCCTCATTGTTCCGTAGATGACGCTTTTGAAGAGATACTGTTTGAGAAAAGCAAGGCCCTCTTCTGTAAGAGTGGAACACAGCGCAAACAGCTGTTGATCTTGAGGCACCAAACCATTCCCTAGAAAGAAACTTCATACTCCACTTCGACAGAACGGCTCCCGCTGGGATTGACAATCATCAGCCACCAATGGCCGTCGAAGGGCAAGATCAGTTTTTGATGGTGGTGTCTCTTCGTTGGGTCCTGGAACCCACCGTAATATCGAAATTTCTTAAGCCCTTCATCGAATTCGTTCAGTCCCCTCGTGCTCATAATGTAGGTTTTCACCGAGTGGTCAGCGCGGACATCGAATTCAATTATGCGACTGCTGGGCACACGATACCTGATCCGAGCGTTCTGGTTTGGATAATCGCCCACGCGCAGTGTGATGGTGGCACGGCGGTCTCAAATGAGAATCGAGTTGTTTCCGCGTCTCTGACTCCGAAGATTCCGAACATATGCCATGATGTCGGCGTTGGGTGCATCGGACTGCCAGCGATGCTGACGAAATTGAAATTCAAATTCGGAAAGTAGCTCTCTCACGTTTCGTCCGACTCGGCTGACGGTCAAACCGTGGAGCAGACAGTAACAGTAAAATGCTATCTGGGCCGGAGTCCGGCCCAAAGCGAATCCGGCGAAGAAATACCACTACCCTTCCCGACTCGCGAGCGTTCTGTGCCTTGGACTCCGCAGGAGATCAGAGCGGCACAATCCGTCGCCGAAATTGCCGCGTTTCCCGGAGTCCCAGAACCGGTTTCCTAAGGGCAGCTCCCGGCCTTGCTGCAGGATCCAGCCAAGACCGGTATAGGAATGTCGCTTTTGTCGGTGAAGTAATAGAGGACGGGAGTCTGAGCAAGCGGGTCTGGGGTAGCCGAATAAGCTAGACATTTTATCTGCGCGAACGATCTGCCAACATCGAGCCTCCTGGGTGCGCGCGCGTTGAGTGTCCGATGTCGCTCGCATTTTCGATCTGGTAAATATGGACGACTGACTGTCGGCAAGCCAGATGTGTCAGTTTTGGCGACCACAGACTGAGTTTAGTGCGCCAAGTGTGTGTCATGGTTCGCATGACCATGTCCACTTGGCATGCTGAGTTGGTTTGGATAACTAGGAATTATGCGGATCATGCATCCGAGCCAAGTCCAGTTAACCGCCCTCACCGAAAATGGAGCAATTGTTCCGATACGCCGACTTCCGATCCCATTACCAATCACAGGAGAAAAACTATTCAAGCAGCAGCGCCTGATACAGGCTCACGATACCTTGCGCCATGGATGCCCAGCTTCTTCATCCGTGAGATCAGCGTTGTTCGTTTGATCCCCATACGTGCCGCCGCCCCGTCCGGGCCTCCTACGCGCCCCCTTGTGACTTTCAGGATGCGGACGATCTCGTCCCGCTCAGGGGTTTCACGCGTACCCGCCACCTGAGCGTACCTGCCATTGTGGCCCAGTTCACCAATCGGAGCTCGCAGGGCCGTGCCATGTGTAAGGATCACTGAACGCTCGATGAAATTCTCCAGCTCACGAATGTTTCCCGGCCAATGCCAACTAGAGAGCTTCCTCATGGCCACAGTGGGAATAGATTCGATCTTTCTCTGCA